>NNBV01000708.1_pt1 | contig 264115 bp, 234 predicted proteins | sample 1173771 | NCBI WGS metagenome assembly NNBV01 (sample SAMN07173938, study PRJNA388173) | plant metagenome | isolation source: symbiotic tissue sample KVS11 | place: Norway: Troms, Kvaloya island | reverse complement strand
AATCGATCGCCTTGCCACTGTAGTGCTGCGACCGCCGGGGGTGGCGCCCGCCGCAGGTCGAGGTGATCTGGWTCGGGCCGATCCTGTCGGTGAGTTCCTTGATCATGGCGACAGCTTCGGGCTTGAGGCAGCCCAGCCCCTTGACCTGCGGCTGGAAGGAAACTTGCTTGATGGAGGAGTCCGCATAGGCAAGCACAGGCATCAAGATCGTGAAACTCACGGCCGCAACAATACAACGCATTACTAACCTGACAAGAATTGGGGAATGGAAGGCTCAAGTCACCATCACATGGTCTGACTGAGCGGTTCGAGGCCTCCAATAGATCGATCGCAAGGCCAAAAAAAGGCACCTCCCCAAGCGATGAATTGACGCTATAGCCACGGACCTCCATCGATCAATGACATCATACTGAAATTCCCGCGGAAAGAGCGTCAAATTCGGCTACGTTACGATCCGCCTCGCTCTGACACTGGCGATTGACGGCGCTGCCGCCCGCTTTTCATGCTGCGCCACCGCCCGGACCTGAAAGCGCAGGCAGAGGACGCAAGACCGCGCCCCTGCCTTTGACGGCCACCCACCATGCCCCCTTGCAGCCCGGCGCCGCGACGGAGCCCGGCTGGGGTTCGATCAGCCGGCCTTCGTGGTCACGATGGTCAATTCCCCTTCGTCATCGATCTGGGCGATCACGACGTCGCGCGATGAAAAGCCCTTTGCCTCGAGCGCCGACTTCGCAGCAGGCGCGTTGTCTATGGCCTTGCGAAGCCGTTCGAGCTGGTCGGCCGTGCGGGACGCCAGAAGCTGGTTGATCTGGCTGCGGGTCGCCTCAGGAAGCTCGTCCAGCGCGACGACGCTCACGGTCTTGATGGCGGGCGCGGCTGCGGGGGCTTGTGGCGCGGCGGCGGGGGGCGTTTCCGGCGTCGGCTGCGCGGAAGGGACCTGGGCGTTCGCGGCCCCGGTCAGGATGAGCGCGGCGCCCGTGGCCGCCAGCATGATCATTCGCATCGGGTTTCCTTCGATCGGTTGCGGATGGTCCGCCATTGAGCCGTGCGAATGGGTCGCGAAGCTGGACCGGATCGGGTCATTCCATGACGATGTCGCGTTCGGAATGCGTCGCCTGCCCGGAAGGGCGCTCACCGGCACGATGCCAGGCGGCCGGCATCGCGACGATTGTCGGCAATGGATTGACGGCCGGTTCACCGACGAACGCTCCAGGCCGCGCGGGCTTGCCTGCCGCATGGTAAGATCGCGTGATTTCGTTCGTTCCGTCATGGAGGCGTGGATGGCCGACGAGGTGCAGAACTATCTGATATCGGAGATCGAGACGCTGCGCAGCGACGTGTTCCGCGCCGGCGCGTTGAACGCCAAGGCGCTCGGCCCCAGTGCCGAGACGCATCTCGAAAACGTCTTGCGTTTCGTCATCGCCTCGCAGGAGGTGGAGGACGCGATCTTTGCGACCGTCACCCACATCGCGCTGTTTGCGCGCGCGCTCTATGCCCAGGCGCGGATCGGCGAGATCGAGCAGGCGCGACGCGACGCGCTTGCCGCGATCGATGCGCTCGCCAGCGTCATGGCCTTCGCGACGCCGAGCGAGGCGGCGCATCGTGCCGGGTGGATCGAGGCCGAGAGCCGTTCTTCCGACCCTATGCTGCATGCCGGCGGCTGAGGTCGCCGCGCGCAGCCCGTCCGCCGGGCCTATCGCCGCCCCTGAAAGAAGGCGCGCAGGAGGCGCGCCGCCTCGCTCTCGCGCAGGCCGCCATAGACCTCCGGCTGATGGTGGCAGGTCGGGCTGGCATAGAGCCTGACGCCGTTCTCGACAGCGCCGCCCTTGGGGTCGCTCGCGCCGAAATAGAGCCGGCGGATGCGGGCAAAGGAAATCGCGGCCGCGCACATCGGGCAGGGTTCGAGCGTGACGTGCAGGTCGCAGCCGATCAGGCGCTCGGAACCGACGGCCTCGCAGGCCAGGCGCAGCGCCAGCATCTCGGCATGGGCGGTCGGGTCCTTCAGCTCCAGCGTGCGGTTGCCGGCGCGGGCGAGCACCACGCCGCCCCGCGTCACGACGGCCCCGACCGGCACCTCGCCGCGCAAGGCGGCGGCGCGCGCCTCCTCGAAGGCGAGCGCCATCGGGTCCGGGAGGCCGGCGTCCGGCAGGCTGGCGCCGGGCAAACTGGCGTCGGGCGACGACGACGGGCGCATTTGCGGCATCGGACCTCCGTATTGTTGCTCGCAGGCGCGGGAGCGCTCTGCTACAAGCGCCGGCTACACCCAGATTTCGAGCTGACCTTTTCGCGAAAGTGCCTGTCACTTTCGCGCGGCACGCTCAGGAGCAGTCATGAGCGACGACAACAATCAGAAAAGCCGGGGCCCGCGCAAGGGCGGCGGAACCGGCGGCCGTGGCGGCGGATCCGGCGGCGGGCGCGATGGCGGCGGATTTGGCGGCAAGGGCCCACGCCCCGGCGGATCGGCGGGCGGCGAACGCAAGCCGTTCCGGAGCCGCAGCGACAGCGCGGAGCGGCCCGCTCGCGCGGATGGCCCGGCACGCCCGTTCCGGGCTCGCCCCGATGGCGAACGCAGCCCCAGCAGGCCTCCTCGTGAGGGCGGCGAGCGGCCGTTCCGCGCCCGTCCCGAGGGCGAGCGCAGCTCCAGCAGGCCTCCGCGCGAGGGCGGCGAGCGTCCGTTCCGGGCACGACCCGAGGGAGAACGCAGTTCGAGCCGGCCGCCGCGCGAGGGCTTTGCGCCGCGTGGCGAGCGTCCCAGCGGCGCTGGTGCCGGGCCTAAGCGTTTCGACCGTCCGCGCCCCGACAGGGCCGAGCGCCCGCGCCGGCCGCGCGACGAGGCTCCGGTCTCCGAAGCCAAGCTGCTGCCCTCGCTGGTCCAGGAGCCGGAGCGCATCGCCAAGGTGATGGCGCGCGCCGGTGTCGCCTCCCGCCGCGACAGCGAAGCGATCATCGCTGAGGGCCGCGTCAGCGTGAACGGCAAGGTCATCGAGAGCCCGGCGCTCGATGTCGGCCCCAACGATGTCGTGCTGATCGACGGCGAATTGCTGCCGGCGCGCGAGCGCACGCGGATGTGGCTCTACCACAAGCCGCGCGGGCTGGTGACGACCAACCACGACCCCGAAGGCCGCTCGACCGTGTTCGATGCGCTGCCGGAGGATCTGCCGCGCGTGCTCTCGATCGGGCGGCTCGACATCAACACCGAAGGCCTGCTGCTGCTGACCAATGATGGCGGCCTGGCGCGCATGCTCGAGCTGCCCGAGACCGGCTGGCTGCGGCGCTACCGCGTGCGCGCCTTCGGCTCGGTGACGCAGGACAGGCTCGATACGCTGCGCGACGGCGTCACCATCGAGGGTGTCAGCTACGGCCCGGTCGTGGCGCGCTTTGAACGCCAGCAGGGCTCCAACACCTGGCTGACGGTCGATCTGCGCGAAGGCAAGAACCGCGAGGTCAAGACGGTGCTGGAGCATCTCGGTCTCGACGTGAACCGGCTGATCCGGGTCTCGTTCGGGCCGTTCCAGCTCGGAGACCTGGCCGAGGGCGAGGTCGACGAGATCCGCTCGCGCGTGCTGAAGGACCAGCTCGGCGAAGAGCTGATGGCCAGGGCCGGCGTCGATTTCGAGGCGCCGCGCCGCGACGAACTGCCGGCAGCCCCGCCCCGCGCGCCGAGCGGCGACGACCGCCCGCGCCGACGCGAGAGCGCCGACCGCGACGGCAAGCCCGAGCGCGAGCGCTGGAAGAGCGACGCCGTGCGCACGCCCTCGCTCGACGACCGCAGCGACAAGCCGTGGAAGCGCACCGTCTGGCGCGATGAGGAGGCGCAGCCTCAGCGCGAGCGCAAGGCACCGCCGCGTCGTGGCGCCGACCCCAAGGCTGAGCGCCAGACGCGCGAGGCGACCGGCGAGGTGGTGCGCCGCCGCGACAAGGCGATCGAGGATCCCAATGGCCGCCGCGTGCTGGTCGAGCGCGTCAGCGCGTCGGCCCGCCAGGAACGCCCGGCCCGTGACGGCGTGAACCCGAAACGCCGGCCCGACCGCCTGCCCCGCAGCGAGCGCGGCGCCGCCCAGGCGCGTCCGCCCCGCGCGCCGGAGCGCGCCAACAGCAGCGAGCGGCCGGTTCGCCGTCCGCGCATCGAAGGCGGCGAGCGCGACCGGACGCAGGAGCGCCCCTGGCAGGACGCAGGGCCGCGTGCAGAGCGTCCCGAGCGCGCCGCACGGCCAGAGCGCGCGCCTCGTGACGACAGGCCCGAGCGCGCCCCGCGCGAGGGCGGCGAGCGGCCGCCGCGTCGTGCCAGCGAGCGTCCCGGCGAGGAGCGCAGCTGGAGCCCTGCCGGCCGCAGCGTCAGCGACAAGCCGGGCGGCGCGCCCAAGAGCTATGCGGCGCGCTCCAGCGAGCGGCCCGCAGGACGCAGCGGTCCTGGCGAACGCAGCGGCGGCAAATCCTTTGGCGGCAAATCGTTCGGCGGCAAGCCTTCCGGGGGCAAACCCGGCGGTGGCCGGCCGTTCGGCGGCAAGCCCGGTGGTGGCGGTCGCCCGAGCGGCGGTCGCCCCGGCGGCGGCAAGGGTTCGCGGCCCGGTGGCAAGCGGGACTGAGGCCCGGTTGCAATGAAGCCTGTGGGAACTCCTCCGTCATTCCGGACAAGCGGCGAAGCCGCGCCGATCCGGAATCCAGCGAAGGCCGCCGGCGCTCTCCGATGGGTTCCGGGACGGCCTGCGGCCGCCCGGAATGACGGCGTGGTTTCACGCAAGATCGTCCTGCTCTGAGCGATGCGGATCGTCGGCGGGAATCTGCGCGGGCGGGCGCTGGTCGGCCCCAAACCGGGGATCGGGAGCATCCGCCCGACCTCGGACCGCCTGCGCGAATCGCTCTTCAACGTGCTGGCGCATGCCTATGACGACCCGCTCATTGGGGCCCGCGTGCTCGACCTGTTCGCCGGAACCGGCGCGATGGCCTTTGAGGCGCTGTCGCGCGGGGCTGCCTTCGCGTTGCTCGTCGATGACGGCACCGAGGCGCGCGGGCTGATCCGCGAGAACCAGGCCACGCTCGGCCTCGCCGGCCACAGCCGCGTCTTCAAGCGCGATGCGACCAAGCTTGGCGCGATCAGCGCCATGGCGCCCTTCGGCGTGGTCTTCTGCGACCCGCCCTATCGCAAGGGTCTGGGCGAAAAGGCGCTGATCTCGGCGCATGCCGGCGGCTGGCTGGAGCCAGGGGCGCTGATCGTGCTGGAGGAGGCGGGGGATGTGGAGATCGCGCTGCCGGAGGCGTTCGAGACGCTGGAGCGGCGGGTGTATGGCGAGACGCAGGTGGTCGTGCTGCGGGTGAGCCAGCCGTGACGGCGCGCCCGATGCCCATCGCGCATCAGGCCGCAGCCGAAATCGCATGACGGCGCGCGCGCCGGCCCGCGCATAGTCGCGCCATGTCGCACCCATTAGGCCGTTCGCTGCTGCTCGTCCCGCTGCTGGGTCTGCTCTGGGGCTTCAACTGGCCGGCAGTGCGGATTGCGCTCACCGAGATCGCGCCCTGGACGCTGCGGGCGAGCGGTATGACCTTCGCGGGGCTCTTCCTCGTCGCGGTCGCGCTCGGGCGCGGCGTGCCGCTCGCGGTGCCGCAGGCGCAATGGCTGCGACTGGCGGTGGCAGGGCTGTTGTCGATCGCGGCCTTCAACATCCTGCTCGCCTTCGCGCAGCTGGCCGCGCCGACCTCGCGCGCGGCGATCCTGACCTTCACCATGCCGATCTGGGCGACGCTGCTCGCGCGGTTCATTCTGGCCGAGCCGATCGACCGGCGGCGGCTGATCGGGCTCGGGTTGGGCATCGCGGGGCTGGCCTGCCTCGGCCTGCCGCTGATCGCCGGAGGCGGCCTCTCCTTCGGCCTGCTGCTGGCGCTGGTCGCGAGCGTGAGTTGGGCGCTGGGCACCATCGTCAGCAAGCGTTGGCCGGTGAGTGCGCCGGCGCTGACCATCGCCGCCTGGCAGCTCCTGACCGGCGGCGCGGCCGGCGGGCTCGGCATGCTCGTGTTCGAGGGCGTGCCGGTGCCCAGGATACTGGAAGCGCGGACGGTCGCGGCGCTCGCCTTTCACATCCTCGGCGCGCAGGCGCTGGCCTATGTGCTCTGGTTCACGGTGATCGCGCAGCTGCCGGCCGGCATCGCCAGCCTGGGCACGCTGATGGTGCCGGCGGTGGGCGTGCTGGGCTCGGTGCTGCTGCTCGGCGAGCGCCCGACGCCGAGCGACTGGCTCGGCCTCGCGCTGGTGATCGCGGCGGCGGGCTCGATTCTGATCCCGGGCCGGGCGAAGGCGGGGGGCGTCGCCGAAGCCGGCTAAGCCACGGGGTCGCCGGCTGCAGCGGGGATAAGCGCGCCATCTTGTCCCCGGTAGGCTCCGCGTGCCTGATCTTCGCATCCGTTGCGGAGGTCACACGCACGGATGCCCCTTCCCTCTCCCGTTCCAGGACACGATCGAAGCGCCGGGCTTCAGCGCAGCCGTCTTGCGAGCCAAATCGCTGGCGACCGCATGATGCGGGCTCTGGCGCGGCTGCAGACACTCGTCGAGAAGGCCGGCTTCCGCAAGGATCAGCCGCGCATCCCTGCCGGCAACGGCCGCGAAAGCGGAAAGTGGCGATATGTCGAGGGCTATGCACAGGGCCGGCAGCCGGGCATCGGCGACAATGGCGGGCCTTCGCTCGATCCGCCCGAACCTCCGAAAGAGCCGCCCAAGGAGAAGGCCTCGAAAATCCAGGCCGCCAAGGCGCTGGCCAAGCAGATCGCCCGCGCGGCGCTGCGGCGAGCAGGCCCGATCGGCGCGGTCGTCACCGCGATTGAGGCGGGTCACTGGCTATACTCAGAATGGCCGTCGATCCGATCCTATCAGGATGCGCCCAAATCGCTGGCCGAACTGCAGCAGCAGACGGGGCAGCGGCGGCCGGGTTATGACGACCACCACATCGTCGAGCAGGGTGCGAGAGGGCGTGAAGGCTTTCAGCGCTCGATGCTCGACGGCCCCGACAACGTTGTCAGCGTGCCCCGCTACAAGCATCATGAGATTACGGGCTGGTACACGAAGCCCAATCGGAACTACGGCATGCAGTCACCGCGTGCCTATCTTCGAGGCCGCGACTGGGCTGAGCATGTCCGCGTCGGCCATGAGGCCATGCGTCAAGTCGGGGTGCTCAAATGAAGCGCAACGAGGATCTGAGCGTGTTGTCCAATGAGGAGATCGTCAGGCGCTTCGAGCAACTCTGCACCGAGCAGTACGACGCCATGGATCGCGAAGAACTGGGGCGCGTCAACCGCCTCGTCTGGCGCATCCATGCTTTGGAAATGGAGCTGAAATCCCGTCCCGGGGATCAAAGGCGGCTGCTTCGGCGCTTCTTCAGCCACTCGAACATGCAGGTTCGGCTCTCAGCAGCTCACGCCAATCTCGCGATCGACTACCCGGCTGCCCGTCGCGAGATTCAGGACATCGCCGACTCCAAATGGGAAGCGCAATGTCTCGATGCCGGCATGACACTCATCAATCTGGACAATGGGATTTATCGGCCAACGTGAACCCGGGGAGCGGTCAGTGAGGCGTGGCACGAAACTGAGCTGCTTGCCGGACAGCGAGCTCCTCGCCCGCTTCGAGCAGCTGTGCGTCGAACAGTACGACTCTCTTGAGCGCCAAGAATACACGGCATTCAATCGACGTTATGATCGAATCAGTTCGATTCAGGACGAGCTGAAATCGCGTCCGGGCGACCAGCGCCGCATCCTTATGCAGCTCTTTGGTCATCTTAACATGCAGGTCCGACTGACGGCCGCCCACGCCAATCTCGCCGTAGATTATCTAGCGGCGCGCAGCGAGCTGCAGAGCATCGCTGACTCGCGGTGGTATCCTCAGGCCGCTGATGCCGGCATGACGCTAGACCACCTCGATTCCGGCTTCTACAAACCGACTTGACCCCTCACCGTCGCCCGAACAGCCGCTCGATATCGCCGAGCTTGAGCTCGACATAGGTCGGGCGGCCATGATTGCACTGGCCTGAATTGGGCGTGATCTCCATCTCGCGCAAAAGCGCGTCCATCTCCTCGGGGCGCAGGCGGCGGCCGGCGCGGACGGAGTTGTGGCAGGCCATCGTCGCCAGGACATGGTCGAGGCGGCGCTCCAGCGAGCCTGTCGTGCCGTGCTCGGCCAGCGCGTCGGCGACGTCGCGGACGAGCTTCTGGAGGTTGCCGCCGGCGAGCTGCTGGGGCGCCTCGCGGACCAGCACCGCGCCCGGCCCGAAAGGCTCCAGCCTCAAGCCCAGCGTCGCGAGATCGTCTGAAGCCGCGTTCAGCCGGTCGGCGTCGACGGGGTCGAGTTCGACCACCTCGGGCAGGAGCAAGGGCTGCGTCGCGATGCCGGTGCGGGCGCGCTCGGCCTTGAGGCGCTCATAAACGAGACGCTCATGGGCGGCGTGCTGATCGACGATGACGACGCCCTCGCGCGTCTGGGCGACGATATAGGTCTCGTGGAGCTGGGCGCGGGCGGCCCCCAGCGGCCGGTCGAGCGCGTCCGGCGAGGCTTCCGCGAGATGGGCGCGGGCGTCGGCCGAAGAGGCGTTGAGGCCGGCGAAGCCCTGCTGCGGGCGGGCATCGAAGCCTGTCGCGGGCGGGCCCCAGGCGGGCGTCTCCGGCAGGTTCGGGCGCAGCGGGGAATGGATGTTGCCAGCGCCCGCGAAGACGGCGCGGAAGGCCTCCAGCGTGCGGGCGCCGCCGGTGGTGGTGGCGCGGTGGCCGGCTTCCGCCAGCGCCGCCTTCAGGCCGGAGACGACGAGGCCGCGCACCAAGGCGGGATCGCGGAAACGGACCTCGCTCTTGGCCGGGTGGACGTTGACGTCGACGAGGCGCGGATCGCAGATCACGTCGAGGAAGAGCACGGGGTGGCGGTCTGAGGGCACGACATCGGCATAGGCCCCGCGCACGGCCGAGAGCAGCAGCTTGTCGCGCACCGGGCGGCCGTTGACCGCGAGATGCACGCCGGCCGAGGTGCCACGATGGAAGGTCGGCAGGCCGGCAAAGCCGGTGACGCGGAAGCCCTCGCGCGCCGCATCGAGCCGCAGCGCATTCTCCGGGAAATCGCGGCCGAGCGCCCGGCCGAGCCGGCGCAGGCGGCCCTCGTCGTCCGGGGCCTCGGCCGGCCAGTCGAAAGGCGAAACATGCTCGCCTTCGAGCGAAAAGCGGATCGCGGGATGGGCGATGGCGAGCCGCCGCAGCATCTCGGACACGGCCTGCGCCTCGGCGCGGTCGCTCTTCAGGAATTTGAGGCGTGCGGGCGTGAAGATAAAGAGGTCGCTGACCTCGATGCGGGTGCCCGGCGCGGCGGCGACGGGGCGGACCATGCCCTTCTCGCCGGCCTCGACGACGAGGCCGACGCCCTGAGCGGCATCGTGACGGCGGGTGGCGATGGATAACCGTGCGACCGAGCCGATCGAGGGCAAGGCCTCGCCCCGGAAGCCGAGAGATTTGATCGCGAAGAGATCGCCATCGGGCAGTTTCGAGGTGGCGTGGCGCTCGACGGCCAGCGTCAGATCGTCGGGCGTCATGCCGGCGCCGTCGTCGACGACGCGGATCAGTTCGCGTCCGCCGGCCGCGATGGTCACAGTGATGGCGCGCGCGCCGGCATCGATCGCGTTCTCGACCAACTCCTTCACCGCGGCAGCCGGCCGCTCGATCACCTCGCCGGCGGCGATGCGGTCGACCAGGACGGGATCGAGACGGCGGACGGACATGGGGCTTCCGGGGGCGGGAGGCGCGGCGAATCGGGCCGGGCCCGAGGGATAGAGCGTAGCGGTTTCACTCAGAAACGCGGCGTCATCCTGAACAAGCCGCGCAGCGGCGCAGGCCGGGATCCATCATAAGGCTCCGTGGCGTCCTGTGATGGATCCCGGACGACCTCCGGTCGCCCAGGATGACGGTGTGTTTCCACACAAATCCGAGTGGCCTCAGGCTTCACACCAGATCGACCGGCCGGCCCACCGCCTGCACCAGCAGGCGCGGATCGCCGAAGAGGCGGCCCGCCACGCGCTTGACGTCGGCCAGCGTCACGGCGGCGAAGAGGCGGTTGCGTTCGCTGAGGAACTCCGGCTCGAAGCCGTTGGTCGCCAGCCCCAGCAGTTCGGAGGCGATCTTCGGCGAGGTGTCGAAGCGCAGCGGATAGGAGCCGATAATGTAGCGCTTGGCCTCGGCGACCTCGTCCTCGCTCGGGCCCTCATTGGCGAGCTTGGCCATCTCCTCGCGGATGACGCTCATCGATTCGGCGGCGCGCTCGTTCTTGGTGGCGGTGCCGCCGACCAGCATGGCGCTTTCGCGCAGCGGCATCAGGCTCGACGAGACGCCATAGGCGAGGCCGCGCTTCTCACGGACCTCGAGGAACAGCCGCGAGGTGAAGGCGGAGCCGCCGAGGATGTGGTTCAGCACGCTGCCGGCGATGAAATCGGGATCATGCCGCATCAGGCCGGGGCCGACGAAGCGCAGCACCGTCTGCGGCACGTCGAGGTCGATGACATGGGTCTGGCCCAGGCCCTGGATCGGCAGCGGCTCGCCCGGCAGCGCGCGCGGCAGGCCTTCCGGCAAAGCGCCGAAGACCTGGTCGAGCCGGCGGGAGAGTTCGTCGGCCGTGATGTCGCCGACGACGACGACCTTCAGCCCGGCGCGGGCGAGCAGGTTGCGCGACAGCCCCTTCAGCGCGGCGGGCTCGAGCCGCGAGACGCTGTCGACATCGCCCTTTTCGGGGCGGGCGTAAGGGTGGCCGGCGAAGGCCGCCGCATAGAGCGCGTTGCGGCACAGCGTCTCTGGGTTCTGGGCCTGGCGCTGCAGGCCGGAGATCACCTGCCCCTTCACCCGCTCCACGGCGTCGGCATCGAAGCGCGGCGCGCTGACGGCGAGAGCGAGCAGGTCGAAGGCGGTGTCGCGATGGGTCGAGAGCGTCTGGAGATGGCCGTGGAAATCGTCGCGGCGGGCGTCGAAGCCCAGGCTGATCGCATGGTCGGCGAGCTTGCCGTGGAAGGCCTCGGCGTCGAGATCGCCCGCGCCCTCGTCGAGCAGGCCGGAGATCAGATAGGCGCTGCCGGCGGCGTTCTCGGGATCGCGTGTCGCGCCGCCGTCGAAGGCGAAATCGACGGCGATCAGCGGCAGGCTGTGTTCCTCGACCAGCCAGGCCTCGACGCCGGCGGGCGAGCGGACCTTCTGGACGGCGACGGAGGGGCCGGCAAGGCTGGAGACGGCGGGAATGGGGGCGTTCATGTCATGTCCTGACGGCAGGCGGTGCGCCCTGCCCTGTCCAGAAGGGAGCGGCCGGTTCAGGCCGAGGGCAGCAGCAGGCCGGTGACGCAGCGATTCGGCATCAGATAGCGCCGCGCCGCCGCGACGACGGCCTCGCGCGGAACGGCCTCGATCCGCGCGGGCCAGGCCAGCACGTCCTCGACGCTTTCACCGACGGCCAGCGAAGCGCCGAAGATGCGGGCGAGCGAGGACTGGCTGTCGCGGGCGAAGATCGTCTCGGCGACGAGGCGCGTGCGGGCGCGGGCGAGTTCGAGTTCGCTGGGTCCCTCGCTGAGGAAGGTCGCGAGCGCCGCGTCGAGACCCGCCTCAAGATCGGCCATGGTGACGCCGGGGCGCGGGCTGGCCGAGACCTGGAAGGCGGCGCGATCGACCATCGAACTCATGAAATAGGCGCTGGCGCCGGAGGCAAGGCCGTCCTCGACGCAGAGCTTGCGGTAGAGCCGCGAGGTCGTGCCACCGCCCAGGATCTCGGCTGCGATCTCCAGCGCGAAGACCTCAGCCGTGTCGCCGCTGCGATAGCTCGGCGTCAGCCAGCCGCGCCGCAGCGAGGGCTGGCGCACGCGCGGATCGCTCAGCGTGATGCGGCGCGCGGCGCGCGGATCGGGCTCGGCCGGGCGCTTGCGGACGGGAGTCTCGCCACGGGCCGGTATGGCGCCATAGGTTTCCTCGGCGAGCCGGCGCACGGTTGCAGCATCGGTGTCGCCAGCGACCACGAGGATGGCGTTCTCGGGCGTGTAGAAGCGCTGGTAATAGGCGAAGGCGTCGTCGCGGTTGAGCTCCTCGATCTCGTGCTCCCAGCCGATGATCGGCGTGCCATAGGGGTGGTGCACGAAGAGCGCCGAGGAGAACTCCTCGCCGAGCTGGGCGGCGGGGTCGGAATCGACGCGCATCTTGCGCTCTTCGAGCACGACGTCGCGCTCGGGCGCCACGACGCTCTCGTCGAAGGCGAGGCCCGTCATCCGGTCGGCCTCATAGTCCATCATCGCGCGCAGGTGCTCCTTCGGCACGCGCTGGAAATAGGCGGTGTAGTCGAAGGAGGTGAAGGCGTTCTCCTGGCCGCCGAAGCCGGCGACGATCTTGGAGAACTCGCCGGCCGGCCAGCGCGCCGTGCCCTTGAACATCAGATGCTCGAGGAAATGCGCGATGCCCGACTTGCCCGCCGGGTCATCGGCCGAGCCGTTCCTGTACCAGACCATATGGGTGACGACCGGGGCGCGGCGGTCCGGCACGACGACGACGTCCATGCCATTGGCGAGGCAGAAGGATTCCACGGGTTGGGCGGCTTGCTGCGGGGCGGCCTGGCTCTGCTGCGGATGAATGTTCACCTGAGGCCGTCTCCACTGTCCCATGCGGATCGGCGCGCGGGGCTTTTCAAGCGCAGCGAGCACCGCTGCGCCGTGATGTCACTGTTTCGGACATAGGGCGGCACAACACGAAGCGCCAGAGCCCCATCGTGGGGGAGGACGACATCGCCCGGAAGCGCGTCGTCATCCCGGAGCGGCACGGCTTCGCCGCTTGTCCCGGATGACAGCTGCGCTTCCACGCGACTTTCTTCAGGCGCGAACGCCCTACTGCATCGGAACCTGGCCGGTCAGGAACTCGCGCTGGCCGACAGCCTGCCGGTCCTCGACCGGACCGCCCTTGCCCGGGCCGACCGGCGCCGTGCCGGCCGGGCGGCGGTAACCCACCGGCGGCTCGGAGAGCAGGCGACGCGCCGGCTCTTCGCCATAGACCAGCTGATCGGCCGCAGCCTGGTTGTGGCGGGTCGCCAGCTCGCGGCCAATGCGGATCGGCGCGATCTGGTTGTTGTAGTTGTTGTGCTCCTCGGCAATGACCGGGCGGCCGGCGTCGCGCGAGGTGCGGCCACGGCGCAGTTCCTCCTGGCTGAGCAGGGGATTGTTGCGCCAGTTCGGGTTGGAGCCGGCCGGGGCACGGGCGCCGGCGGCATCCGCGCGGCGCGCGGCGACGTCGGGATCGTTCGGCCAGGCGGCGTTGCGGGCGCTCGCCGATTCCTGCGGACGCGGCAGGACCGAATTCGGCGGGACGACGAGCGGCGGGCGCTGGCGATATTCAATGTCGTCGCCCGGCCGGCCGCCGATGACGCCCTCCATCAGGTTCTTGAACAGCATGCCCTCCTGCGCGAAGGCGGGCTGGGCCGCGAGCAGAAGGCCGCCGGCCAGAAGCAGATGCGTCACGCGGATGCGATGGGCCATGTCAAAACTCCCTCGGGGATATTGCTTCCCCGTCTCAAACCCCAGACGAACGGCAAAACGATGGCGAAGCCGGGTTCAAGCCGACTTTTCCGCGCCCGGGCGAAAGGACTCATACAGCAGGCCGACCACCCCGACAACGATGGCTGCATCGGCAATGTTGAAGATGTACCAGCTGAAGCTGCCCCAATGCAGATGGACGAAGTCGACCACCGCGCCATAGACGGCGCGATCGAGCCCATTGCCGAGCGCCCCGCCGACGACGAGCGCGAGGCTGACCACGGTCACCGGCCGCTGCTCGCGCCACATCCAGCGCCCAAGCCAGACCGCCGCGATGATCGAGATGACCACGAGGCCCCAGCGGCCGAAATCGCTGTGCTGCTGGAACAGCCCGTAGGAAATGCCGCGGTTCCAGGCGAGCACGATGTTCATGAACGGCGTGACCGCGAACGGGCCCGTCTCGGCCAGGCGCAGGCCGAAGAGCAGCCAGAGCTTGAGCGCCTGGTCGGCGAGGAAGACGACCAGGACGACGGCGAGGCCGAGGCGGCGGGCGGGCGTCACGCCGCGCCCCGGCCGAGTTCGCGCAGCGCCTTGGCGTCGCGGGGGGTGACCGTCGGATAGGCGGCGTCGGCTGTGACAGGGTCAAAATACTTCCAGGAGCGGGCGCATTTCACGCCGTCGGCGCGATGGGGCACGACCGCGACTCCGGCGACGTCGGGCAGGCGGACAGCCTCGGCCGGCCCCTCCCCGCTCTCGATGCGGATGCCGGAGGTGATGCAGATCTCGGCGAGATCGACGCCCGACAGGGCGGCCAGAAGGTCGGGATCGGAGATGAAGACCTGCGGCGCGGCTTCGAGCGAGGAGCCGAGACGCTTGGCGGCGCGCTCCAGTTCGAGCGCCCCGGTGACGACGCGGCGGACCTTGCGGATCTTGCTCCAGCGCTCGGCCAGTTCGGGGTCGAGCCAGTTCGCGGAGGTCTTGGCGAAGAGCTCGAGATGCACCGAGCCGTCCAGCGTCTTCTGGTCGGGATAGCGTTCCAGCCAGCCTTCCTCGGCGGTGAAGACCAAGATGGGCGCGAGCCAGGTCGTCAGGCAGCGGAAGAGCTGGTCGACGACGGTGAGCGCGCTCTTGCGGACATGGCTGGAGAGCGGATCGCAGTAGAGCGCATCTTTGCGGACGTCGAAATAGAAGGCCGAAAGCTCGGTGTTCATGAACTGCGAGAGCAGCGTCACGACCTTCTTGTAGTCATAGGTGCGGTACGCCTCCTCGACCTGCGGGCCGATCTCGGCGAGGCGGTGCAGCATCAGCCGCTCCAGCTCCGGCATGGTCTGCGGGTCCGAAACGCGGGTGTCCTCGCTGAAATGGGCGAGCGTACCGAGCATCCAGCGCATGGTGTTGCGCAGCTTGCGATAGGTCTCGACGAAGGTCTTGAGGATCTCCTTGCCGATGCGGAGATCGTCGGAATAATCGGCCGCCGCGACCCAGAGGCGCAGAATGTCGGCGCCGGAATCCTTGATGATGTCCTGCGGGGCGGTGACGTTGCCCTTGGACTTCGACATCTTCTCGCCCTTCTCGTCGAGGCAGAAGCCGTGCGTCAGCACGATGTCGTAAGGCGCGCGGCCGCGCGTGCCACAGCTTTCGAGCAGCGAGGAGTGGAACCAGCCGCGATGCTGGTCCGAGCCTTCGAGATACATCACCCGGTCATTGCCGCCGTCGCCGCGCCGCCGTGCGCGCAGATCGGCGCGCTTCTCCAGCGTGAAGGCGTGGGTCGAGCCTGAATCGAACCAGACGTCGAGCACGTCGGTAACGCGCTCATAGGCAGCCGGGTCGTAGCCGAAGGGCTTGAGGAAGCGCGCGCCGTCGGTGTCGGTGAACCAGGCGTCGGCGCCCTCGGCCTCGAAGGCGTCGGCGATGGCGGCGTTGACCCTGGCGTCAACCAGCAGCTTGCCGCTCTCCTTTTCGACGAAGACGGCGATCGGCACGCCCCAGGCGCGCTGGCGCGAGACCACCCAGTCGGGGCGGTTGGCGATCATGCCGTTGATGCGGTTCTCGCCGGCGGCGGGCACCCATTCGGTTTCCTTGATCGCCTTCAGCGCGCGGTTGCGCAGCGTATCGGTGTTGCCACCGGCGACCGGCTGCGGATCGGCCGCATCCGGTGCGCCGGCCTCGCCGATCGGCTTGTCCATGGCGATGAACCATTGCGGCGTGTTGCGGAAGATGACCGGCTTCTTCGAGCGCCACGAATGCGGATACTGGTGCTTGAGGCGGCCGCGCGCGACGAGGTTGCCGGACGCCGCCAGCGCCTTGATGACGACCTCGTTGGCGTCGCCCTTCTCGCCTTTGTCGGTGATGACCTGCGCGCCCTCGAAGCCCGGCGCGTCCTTGGTGAAGCGGCCATCGGCATCGACGGTGTAGGGGATGTGCGTGTCGATGCCGCGCTCGGCGAGCTGGCGGCCATTGCTCATCCAGACGTCGAAGTCCTCGCGGCCATGGCCGGGCGCGGTGTGGACGAAGCCCGTGCCGGCATCATCGGTGACATGGTCGCCGTCGAGCAGGGGCACGTCGAAGTCGTAGCCGTGGCCGCGCAGGGGGTGGGCGGCGGTGAGGCCAATCGTCAACAAAGAGGGGCCTGCCTCTTCATACGCGGTTACTTTAGCTGCCTTGAAAACGGCTTCAGCCAAATTTTTCGCGATAAGATAAACTGCTCCAACCTTGGCCCAGTTTCCTTCTGGTGCCTCTGTCACGCGATAGAGCGCGTAGTGAAGTCTAGACGAAAACGCTATCGCCCGATTGCCTGGCATCGTCCAAGGCGTCGTGGTCCAAATCACGACCGACGCACCCTCAATCCCGTAAGATCGAAATTCTTCAGGCGACGTAATACGATGCTGTTCGGCAGTCGTATGGTCATAGACCGTGGCTGCAATTAGAGGAAACGCCACGAACACCGTGTCGCTGACATGCTCCTCGTACTCGACCTCGGCCTCGGCCAGCGCGGTCTTCTCGACCACCGACCACATCACCGGCTTGGAGCCGCGATAGAGCTGGCCGGTCTCGGCGAACTTCATGATCTCGCGGGCGATCTGCGCTTCCGCCGGAAAGGCCATCGTCAAATAGGGATCGTCCCAGTCGCCCTCGACGCCGAGCCGCTTGAACTCCTCGCGCTGGATGCCGACCCATTTCTCGGCGAAGGCGCGGCACTCCTTGCGGAATTCGACGACCGGCACATCGTCCTTGTTCAGGCCCTTGGCGCGGTACTGCTCCTCGATCTTCCACTCGATCGGCAGGCCGTGGCAGTCCCAGCCCGGCACATAGTTGGAGTCGTGGCCGAGCATCTGCTGCGAGCGGGTGACGAGGTCCTTCAGGACCTTGTTGAGCGCATGGCCGATATGGATGTTGCCGTTGGCGTAGGGCGGGCCATCATGCAGGATGAAGCGATCGCGGCCTTTGCCGGCCTCGCGCAGCTTGCGGTAGAGGTCCATCTTCGCCCAGCGCGCGAGCAGTTCGGGCTCGCGCTGCGGCAGCCCGGCCCGCATCGGGAACTCGGTCTGCGGCAGGAACAGCGTCTGGGCGTAATCGACGGCGTCGGTCTTGTCGGCAGGCTTGTCGGTCATGGCGTTCGGCTCGGGCAATGCGGAGAGGCGGGCCATGGAAAGTGGCGCGGCGCCGGTCCATCGTGACATAGGGGAAAAGCGATGATCACCCGGCTTGGCACAAGCGCCCGCGCGTCAGCGCGGGGCGGCAGCCGGGCCCGTAATTCGCCGGAGCGTGATGGTTGATGTGGCGCGAAAAGCGAGCATGAGCGGCTTCTAGCAGGCGCGCGTTACGGAAGGAAGGGCGGCGTCTTGCCCAGGATGTCGCGCGCGCGCAGGCTGTCGGCGTCCATCTGGGCGATCAGCGCCGGGAGCGAGTCGAACTTCGCCTCGCCGCGCAGCCATTCGACCAGGGCGACATCGACCCGCTTGCCATAGAGATCGCCCGAGAAGTCGAAGACGAAGGTTTCCAGCCGCGGCGCGCCGTCGTCGAAGGTCGGGCGGCTGCCGAAGCTGGCGACGCCATCATGCCAGACGCCGTCGATCTTCATCCTGACGGCGTAGATGCCGAATTTCAGCCGGCAATCGCGGGGCAGATGCATGTTGGCCGTGGGGTAGCCGAGATCGCGCCCGCGCTTGTCGCCATGGGCGACCACGCCGCGCACGAACCAGGGCCGGCCGAGGAACCGCGCGGCGCGGGCGACGTCGCCCTGCTCCAGGAGGTTGCGGATCAGCGTCGAGGAGACAGGCTCGCCGGCAAAGGCATAGGGCGGCACGACCGCGACGGGGACCTGCGCCGCCAGCGCGCGCGCCTGCAGCATCTCGGGCGAGCCACTGCGGCCTTCCCCGAAATGGAAATCATAGCCGCAGACGAGGCCCGCCGCGCCGAGCTTGCCGAGCAGGAGGTCGTCGATGAAGGCCTCGGCATGAACAGCGGCGATATCGCGGTTGAACGGCAGCACGAAGGTCAGCGGCAGGCCGGCCTCAGCCAACAGCTCGGTCTTCACGGCCGGCGGCGTCAGGCGGAAGACCGGCTGCTCGGGGCGGAAGACGCTGCGCGGATGCGGCTCGAAGGTCAGCGCGGCGGCGCTGGTGTTGAGCCCCGCCGCCATCTCGTTGGCGACGCGCGCGAGCTCGGCATGGCCGCGATGGACGCCGTCGAAATTGCCGAGCGCGATGACCGCGCCGCGCAGCGCGGCGGGAACGGGCTTTTCGAGGTCGAGCACGAAGCTGGTGTGCGCGTCGGCGAGAGAGGTCATTGGGCAAGCTTATCCGGGGCAGGCCGATCCGGCACCCGGACACGCGCCGGGCAGGCCCGTCATTGTGCAGACGCGGCGAGGCGTCAAGCCGGGCGCGTCAATCCACGGCGCGATCCCTGGGCCGCGACGGCGGCAGGGCGACCCAGGCCTCGCCCTCCAGCACCGCCTTGCCGTCGACCAGGCATTCGCAGAACAGCCTGGCGCGGCGGCGCTCGGCGACGAGTTCCACGACCTCGACGCGGGCCATCACGACGTCGCCGATCTTTACCGGGGCCAGGAAGGTCAGGGTCTGCGAGAGATAGACGGCGCCCGGTCCCGGCCGGCGCGTTCCCAGCAGCGCCGACACCAGGCTCGCGGTCAGCATGCCATGGGCGATGCGCTGGCCGAATTTGGTGTTGGCGGCATAGCGGTCGCAGAGATGGATCGGGTTGGCGTCCCCCGAGAGGTCGGCGAAGAGCGAGACATCGCGCTCCATCACGGTGCGCATCAGGCTCTCGCTCTGGCCGACGGCCAGGTCCTCGAAGGCGTGAACGGTGTAAAGAGCACTCTTCATCGGGGTGACCGGCCTTCATCCCCGGCACGGCGCCAGGGTGGCGGCCGGGATCGATCTGTCTTGAAACGACCCTGTCACAGCAGCGGCAGGCCGGCCATTGGACTTTGGTGGCTTCGCCGGAGCGCCTCTTCCGCTGCGTCACTCCAGCATTGGATTAACGGCTTTGAAAGCCGGGCGCGCTATGACTTCGCTCAACAACCGCTGCCTGATCAAGGCGGCGCGACGCGGGCATCGTACCCGCGCCTTCACCGTTTGATTGGAGCACCGCAATGGCTCTCGACCCGTCCATGCCCATCCTGGTGGTCGATGATTACCAGACGATGGTCCGGATCATCCGCAACCTCCTCAAGCAGCTCGGCTTCGAGAATGTCGACGACGCCTCCGACGGCCAGGCCGCCATCGCCAAGATGCGCGACAAGCAGTACGGGCTGGTGATCTCCGACTGGAACATGGAGCCGATGACCGGCTTCGAGCTGCTGCAGCGCGTGCGCGAGGAAGACGCCCTGTCGGCGACGCCCTTCATCATGGTCACCGCCGAATCCAGGACCGAGAACGTCATCGCCGCCAAAAAGGCCGGGGTGAACAACTACATCGTCAAGCCGTTCAACGCGCAGACGCTGCGCTCCAAGATCGAGTCCGTCTGCACCGCCTGAGGCGGAGGCCGCATTTCACCAAACGAGATGCGGCAGCGCATAGGCGGGGCGATGGCTCTGCCGCGCAAACCAGCCATGGCGCTGGTCCCATGATGCTTCCATCAAATCCTGGGCATGGATGCCCGCCAGCACCATGATGCCGGTGGCGCCGAAGGCGTCCGCGCCAGCGATGTCGGTGCGGATCGCATCGCCGATCGCGCAGATACGCTCCCGCGCGATCGGGGCGCCGCGAATCTCCTGCGCGAGCGCCAGCGCCACCTCGTAGATCGGCGCGTGCGGCTTGCCGGCATAGACGACCCTGCCGCCACGTTCCTCATAGGCCAGCGCAACCGAGCCTGCACAGGGCACGATCTTGCCGCCGCGCTCGACGACGAGATCAGGGTTGGCGCAGATCATCTCGAGGCCGCGTGCGGCGAAGCCGGCGAGCAGGTCGGCGTAGCTTTCAGCGGTCTCCGTCGCGTCGTCGAACAGACCGGTGCAGAGCACATAGCTCGCCGCGTCGGGCCCGACCTGCGGCGCGTCGAGGCCTGCGATCAGCGGGAGATCGCGATCGGGGCCGAGCCTGAACATCGGCTGGCCGGCGCGGGCCTGGATCAGGGCGCGGCAGACATCGCCCGAGGTGACGATCGCATCCCAGGCCGCCTGAGGCACATCGAAGCCGGCGAGCTGGCGCGCAATTTCGGCGTTCGGGCGCGGCGCGTTGGTAACGAGGACGACGGTGATGCCCTGCTCGCGCATCGCGACCAGCGCCGTGACTGCATCACGGAAAGCTGCGACGCCGTTGTGGACGACACCCCAGACGTCGCAGAGGCACAGATCGAAGCGGTCCGCGATCTCGGAAAAACCTGACAGCGGGCGGGTGGCGGCGATCTTCGATGACGACAAGGCGTATCACTCCCTCTGGCTGGGTGTGGCTCTACAGCATCGGGGATGTTCCTGCATCCGCGCCGATGCGCTGACGCCCTGCCCCTGCTGCGGGCGCTTGTCCTCGACGTCGGTGGATCAGGCGCTGGCGCGGCGCAGGACCGAACGGAACGACTGTCGCTCCGGCGGAGCATCCTGGACGGATACGGCCGCAGCGGCGGGGTAGCTGACGATCTCGGCGGCCTGGCGCGGCGGTTCCGGCGCCGGAGCGGGCACGGGCGAAGCTGCCGCCACGGCGGCCGTGGCGGGTTCGGCGAAGACGTCGGGCTTGACCGGACGCGGCGGCGAGAAAACCGGCCCCTGCCCCATCATGACGCCAAGATCGATCATGTCGGCAACGGTCGGATCGTCCTCGACCTGGTCTGCGATCAGGATGATCGAGGCCCGGGCCAGCGAAGTCGAAAGGTCGCTCGCCGCGATGTCCATGCCGGCCCCGCCATCGGCGTGCTCCAGCAGCAGCGCGGCGGGCACCTTGACGAAGCGGATGCCACGATCGAACAGCGAGACCGGATCGAGCCGGAGATCGACGATCTGGTCGAGCGCGAAGCGCACGCCATTGGCCGACATCGCGCCGAGCAGACCCAGGCTCGTCGGATCGAGACCACGGAACACGCCCTGCGGCATCTCGACGATCAGATGGCCGGTGTGCTCGCGATATTTGTCGAGGATGCGCGACAGCGTCGCCAGCGCCTTCGACGAGCCCCAGGTCGCGGAGCCGAAGTTGCAGGAGACGAAAAGATCGCCCTCCTTCGAGCCGAGATGGCGGGCGATGGCGAGCGCGCGCGTCAGGACGAGCGCATCGAGCGTCGGACCGAAGCCACGCTCCTCGATGACGGAGAGGAATTCATGCGGCAAAAGCAGCGTGTTCTCGTCCAGCCGCAGGCGCACGAGCGCCTCGTAGCCTCGGGTGCGCCGCTGCGGCAACTGCACGATCGGCTGCAGATGAACCTCGACCTTACCCTCGGAGAGCGCGGCGCTGATCACGGCGGCACGCTCCGCCGCGACCTGCTCCTGCAGCTGTCGCGCGGCCTCGGCGCGTTCGGCGGCCAGCGCCTGCAGGCGCTCCTGCCGGGCGGCCTCCGGATCGAGCACAACAACGGGGGCCTCGGCCATCTGCGCCGTGGACGTGCGCGACTGCACGGCCGTGAGCGCCGCATCATGGTCGGCCAGCGTCGTCGCGACCTGCTGAATCAGGTCACCCAGCAAACCAACCTCGGCGGTCAGCTCGTTGATGGCGGCGCGCGCCGGGGCGGCATCGGCCTCGCGCATCGGCATCTGCTCGACCCGCCGCGACAGCGCATCGAGCTTGATCGCATTCGTCGCGAGCCTGACCTTGACCTCGCCGACGGCGGCCAGCACCTGCTCGCGCTGCGCCAGGCCACGCCGTTCGAACAGCCGGAAGGTCCCGATCGAACCCACGCCGGCCAGAAGCAGGCCGAGCGCCGTGCCCAGCGGCGTCGGCAGCAGCAACAGCAGGACCGCGCCCGCCGACAGCCCTGTGACGGCGCTGGCGAGAGGATGCAGGGTAGTGCGTCTGGAAGGGGCCAAGGCTGCGATCGCGCGAGGGGTTGATCGGAAAAGGACGGCGAATCACACCACTGCGGAAAAGATTACCCTCATGCCCGTCTGCAAGCGAGCTTTTGCCCTTATTGAGCGCCCGCCATGCCGGCCACCCTGGCGGATGACCGCGCCCGACCGCCCTTCGGCGGCTTTTAAGGCTGAGGAATTCCGAGATCCGCGAGGATGCGCTCGATCACCTCGGGCCCGAACCCCTTGCGCGTCAGCCAGACGCGCGGATCGCTCCCGAAGAGCGGGGAATTGCCGCGCAGCGCGGCGATCGCCTCGGCCTTGTCGGGTTCGCTGCCCTTCTGCACCGCCTGGATGGCCCGGCCTAGCAAGGCGTAGGGATTGGAGTCGGCCGCCAGAAACTCGCCATGACCGCGCGAAAGCTTCCGGGCGCCGAGCAGATGCGCCCCGAGCAAGGCGAAAAAATCATAAGCCGGCGGGCGGCCCGCGCTCAGTTCGATCGCCTTCTCCACCAGCGGCAGGCCTTCGGCGGGGCGGTTCAGCTGGATATAGCGTGCGCCGAGACTGGCCATGATGTCGGAATCATAGGGATTGCGGTTGAGCGCCTCTTGCCCCGCCCGGATCGCCTCCTCCGTCGCGCCACGGGCGAACAAGGCGCCCATCATCGCCTGCTGGGCCCTCCCGCTCGACGGCGCCAGCCGGACCGCCGTCAGGGCCGCCAGCAACGCGCGCTCAAGGGGCGAGCCCGGCAGGGGGTTGAGGCCGGAGGTGTACTCGCCCAGGCTGAGGAAGGCGAGTTGCGCCCAGGCCGGATAGAAGGTCGGGTCCCTGTCGATCAGCGCCTGCACGCATATGCGGGCCGCGAGATGATCCTCGGGCTTCATCGTACGGCGGGCGTCGATGGCTTGATAGATGCAGCGCATCGCGCCGGAGGCAGCGTTCTGGCGGATATCGGCGTGAATGATGCCGAAGGGTTCCGCCAGTCGGCTCGCCAGGCGCCGGGCAACGTCGGGCAGGTCGCTGCCGTCGGCGCTCAGCGCCCGGGTCGACGACGCCGACCAGACGATCCGGCCATCGCGAACCGAACGAAGCTGGCCGAAGCTCTCCGTGGCGCCATCAACCGTCTGGCCGGTCATTTCGAAGACGTAGTCGGCCCCCGCCGTCGGCGCCTGCCCGACGATCGGCGCCTTGACCGTGACGAGATCGTCGAAGCGGGAGAGGGCATCGACCAGGAAGCTGGAAAACCGGCGCGCCCGCAAGGCGAGCTTCGGATCATCCTGCAGATCAGGAACGGAAATCGCCAGGACGGTCAACTCGGGTGGCGCGCCAGGCACCGTGAGGCCCGCACCGGTTCTTGTCACGATCGAGGGTGGCGGGGATGAGACGCCTGGTCCCCGCCGGGGACCGAACAGCCCCAGATACCAGGCCGCCAGCGGCAGCAGCGCGGCGCAAAGGGCCAGCGTGGCGATCAGCGGCCAGCGCTTCGCCAGCCAGCGCTCGCGTGGCGACTCCAGCGACGGCGGCGCGCTTGCGACCGCGCCGGGCACGGGAGAGGGAGAGCCGACGGAGACATCCTGCGCGGGCGAAGTGGGCAAGGTTGCCGGCTCGTGGCTGGGCCCGGCCCGATCGAAAGCAGGCACATAGGCGCCGACCGGCATGGTGATCCGCACCGGATCGCCGGCCCCCTCGCCGGCGTAGTATTGCGCCAGCGCCCGGCGCAGGCGGCCGGCCTCGACGCGCACGATCGGGTCGGACTGGGGATCGAAGTCCGCAGAGCGGCCAAAGGCCTCGACGGCGATGGTGTAGCCCTTCAGCTCCGCGCTGCGGCCTTCGATGGCGCGCTCGACGATGAAGCCGAGGAACGCGCAAAGCTGCGGGGCCGCCCGAAATGTGTCCGACACGAGAATGCGGGCGAGCCCCGCGCGAATCAACGCATGGAATTCGCCGTCAGGCCCGTCGGAAGCTGCGCGACTTTCGTCCATGGGGGTCCGGTTCAGTTTGCGCCCCAATGCCAGATTACGCCAAAGGCGACGTTACGTCATCCTGCAACGCTCAGCCTCCGCTTTCGCGCCGCGCGCAGGGATGCCGCGTCATCAAGGCAATTTACAGCCCGCATCGTGCTGTTAGGTTGAGGGAAGATTAATTCCCAGGATCGTCCGATGACCTCAGCACCGTCCCCGATCGCCAGCCCCAACGATCTCGAAGCCTTCTGGATGCCGTTCACAGCCAACCGGTCCTTCAAGCAGAACCCCCGCATGGTCGCTCGGGCGGAGGGGATGTTTTACTATACACCGGAGGGCAAGCCGGTGATGGACGGCACGGCCGGGCTGTGGTGCTGCAATGCCGGCCATGCGCGGGAGCCCATCATCCAGGCGATCCAGGCCCAGGCGCGCGAACTCGATTTCGCCCCATCGTTCCAGTACGGCCATCCCAAGGTGTTCGCGGCTGCGGCGCGGATCGCGGCGCTGGCGCCGGGCGATCTCGACCATGTCTTCTTCGCCGGCTCGGGCTCGGAAGCCGCTGATTCGGCGCTGAAGATCGCGCTGGCCTACTGGAACGTCTCAGGCAAGGGCTCGAAGACCCGGCTGATCGGCCGCGAGCGCGGCTATCATGGCGTCGGCTTCGGTGGCATCTCGGTCGGCGGCATGGTCAACAACCGCAAGTTCTTCGGCGGGCTTTTGACCGGCACCGACCACATCAGCCACACCTATGACCGCGAGAAGCAGGCCTTCTCCAAGGGCGAGCCGGACTATGGCGCGCATTTCGCCGATGATCTCGAGCGGATCGTCACCCTCCACGACGCCTCGACGATCGCCGCCGTCATCGTCGAGCCGATGGCGGGCTCGACCGGCGGCCTGCCGGCGCCAAAGGGCTATCTCAAGCGCCTGCGCGAAATCTGCGACAAGCACGGCATCCTGCTGATCTTCGACGAGGTCATCACCGGGTTCGGCCGGCTCGGCTACGCCTTTGCCGCAGAGCGCTACGGCGTGATCCCCGACATGATCACCTTCGCCAAGGGTGTGACATCGGGCGCGGTGCCGATGGGCGGCGTGCTGGTCCGCAAGCACATCTACGACCGCTTCATGGACGGCCCCGACAACGTCATCGAGCTGTTCCACGGCTACACCTATTCCGGACATCCGCTGGCGGCCGCGGCCTGCCTGGCGACGCTCGACATCTATCGCGACGAGGGCCTGTTCGAGCGCGCCCGCGCGATGGAGCCGGCCTGGGCCGATGCGGTCATGGAGCTTCGGTCAGAGCCCAATGTCGTCGACATCCGCACGGTCGGCATCGTGGGCGCCATCGATCTCGCGCCGCGCGCTGACGGTGTCGGCAAGCGCGGCTTCGAGGCGATGGACCGCGCTTTCCGCGAGCAGGGGCTGATGATCCGCACGGCCGGCGACACGCTCGCCTTCTCGCCCCCGCTGATCATCAGCGAAAGCCAGATCGGCGAACTGATCGACAAGCTGCGGCGCGTCATCCGGTCGGTGGCGAACTGAGAGGCCTTCTCGTCATTGCGAGGAGCAAAGCGACGAAGCAATCCACAGGGGGCAGAACTCTAAGTCCTCTGGGATTGCGTTGCTTTGCTCGCAATGACGAGATGAGTGTAAATGCGCGAGCCAGCCGTTTACATCATGGCGAACCGACGCAACGGGACGCTGTATGCCGGCGTCACCTCAAGTTTGGCCGAGCGCGTTTGGCAGCATCGAACAGCAGCGGTCCCCGGCTTCACGAAACGCTATGGCTGCAAGCTGCTGGTTTGGTACGAGCGGCGCGAGCGCATGGATGAAGCGATCGCGCGCGAAAAGCAGATCAAGGGCGGTTCGCGCGCAAGGAAACTGGCCATGATCGAAACGATGAATCTCGGCTGGCGAGACCTCTACGACGATTTGACGCTGTGAAAATTTGGCTGCATCGGCCGAGCGACAGAGCGCTTCGCCGTCATTGCGAGCGCAGCGAAGCAATCCAAGGGCAAGTTGCTCGACGCGTCACCCGGTCCTCCTGGATTGCTTCGCTGCGCTCGCAATGACGGTGACGTCCTTTTAACCCCTCCTCAGCTTCCCATACCGCGCCACGACCCGCTCGCGCTTCAGCCGCGATAGGCGCTGGAGCCAGAATGTCCCGTCGAGCTGGTCGATCTCGTGCTGGTGGCAGATGGCGAGGAAGCCTTCGGCCTCCTCGGTGTGCTCGGCGCCGTCGAGATTTTGGTAGCTCAGGCGGACTTTGGCTGCGCGCTCGACCTCCTCGGTCACGCCGGGCATCGAGACGCTGCCCTCCGTCGCGCGGTCTGTTTCCGGCGACGACCAGAGCAGCTTCGGGTTGACGTAGACCCGCACCTCGCCCGGCTTCAGTTCGAGCACCACGACCCGCTTCATCACGCCGACATGCGGCGCGGTGATGCCAACGCCGGGCGCGGCGCGCATCGTGTCGCGCAGATCGTCGGCGAGCTGCCGCAGCTCCGCGTCGAAACGCTCGACCGGCTCCGCAACCGCGCGCAGGCGCGGATCGGGATAGGCGACGATCGGCAGGATGGCCATCGCCGCCTCAGGCGGCGGCTTTGGCCGCCGCTGCGCCGTAATAGCTCTCGCCGGTCTTGGCCATGCGCTTGAGCTGCCTGTTGGGCTTGAAGCGCTCGCCATGCTTCTTGGCCAGCGCCTCGCAGAGCTTCACGAAGGCGGCCGCACCCATATTGTCGATGAAGGAGAGCGTGCCGCCGCTATAGGGCGCGAAGCCGAAGCCGATGATCGAGCCGACATCGGCCTCGCGCGGATCGGTGACCACGCCCTCCTCATAGGTGCGCGCGGCCTCCAGAGCCTGCGTCACCAGAAGGCGGTGCTGCAGTTCCTGCATGTCGACCTGCTCCGGCGCGAGCCGCTTGCCGACGAGATCGGCGAGGCCCGGCCAGAGCCGCTTCGGCCCGGCTTCCGGATAGTCGTAGAAGCCCTTGCGGTTCTTGCGACCGAGGCGCCCGTGCTTCTCGACCATGTCGGAGAGCAGCTTCTCCTGCGCGGGATCGACCGCATCGGCCCCGAGTTGAGCCTTGGTCGCCTTCAGCACCTTGAAGGCGAGATCGACGGCGACCTCGTCGTTGAGCGAGAGCGGGCCGACCGGCATGCCGGCCTGCTTGCCGGCCTGCTCGATCATGGCCGGCGGCACGCCCTCCATCAGCATGAGATGGCCTTCGCGGATGTAGTTGCCGACGCAGCGATTGGCGTAAAAGCCTCTGACATCGTTGACGACGATCGGCGTCTTCTTGATGGCGCGGACGAAATCCAAGGCCATGGCGAGCGCCCTCTTGCCGGTTTTCTTTGCCATGATGACCTCGACCAGCAGCATCTTCTCGACCGGCGAGAAGAAATGGATGCCGATGAAGTTCTGCGGCCGCTCGCTCGTGGCGGCGAGCCCGGTGATCGGCAGGGTCGAGGTGTTGGAGCCGAAGATCGTCTTGGGCCCCACCGCCGCCTCGACCTTGGCGATGACCTCGGCCTTGACCTTGGGATCCTCAAACACCGCCTCGACGACGAGATCGCAGCCCTTGAGCGCGGCGTAGTCGGCTGTGGCGGTGATGCGGCCGAGCAGCGCGTCGCGGTCGGCGGTCTTGGCGCGGCCCTTCATGATCTGGTCGGAGACCAGCTTGTGCGAATAGGCCTTGCCCTTGTCGGCGGCCTCCTGGTCACGGTCGACCAGCACGACCTCAAGGCCGGCCTGCGCGGTGACATAGGCGATGCCGGCGCCCATGAAACCGGCGCCGACAACGCCGACCTTCTTGAGCTTCGAGGGCGGCACATCGGCCGGGCGGCGCGCGCCCTTGTTGAGCTCCTGCATCGAGACGAAGAGCGAGCGGATCATCGAGGCCGCTTCCTTCGTCCGCAGGATCTTGGCGAAGTAGCGGCTCTCAACCTTGAGGCCGAGATCGATCGGCAGCTGCAACCCCTCATAGACCGCCGAGAGGATGGCCCGTGCGGCCGGATAGTTGTCGTTGGTCTCGCGGCGATAGATCGCGTTGGCGGGCGGCCAGATCTGCATGCCGGCCGGCGAATAGACCTTGTTGGAGGGCAGCTTGAAGCCCTTCTGGTCCCAGGGCGCGGTCGCCTGCGGGTTGGCCTTGAGCCACTCCTTGGCATTCGCCACGAGCTGGTCGCGCGGGACGACGGCATGGACGAGGCCGGTGTTGCGGGCGGGGAGCGCCTTCACCTGCTCGCCCTTGAACATCATCTGGAGCGCGTCGCCGGTCTGCATCAGCCGGGCGACGCGCTGGGTGCCGCCGGCGCCGGGGAACAGCCCGACCTTGATCTCGGGCAGGCCGACGCGGGTCGCGGCATCATCCGAGACGACGCGGTACTGGCAGGCGAGCGCGAGCTCGAAGGCGCCGCCGAGGCAGACGCCGTGGATCGCGGCGGCGAACGGCTTCCCGCAGGTTTCGAGCTTGCGGTAGAGCAGCGAGAGCTTGCGGCTTTCGTCGAAGAAGCTCTGCATCGCGACCTGCTCGCCCTTCTCGGCGGCCAGCCGGATGTAGAGATCGCGCAGGCCCTGCAGCATGGTGAGGTCGGCGCCGCCGGAGAAGGCCTCCTTGCCGGAGGTGATGACACAGCCCTTGATGGCGGCATCGCCAGCCACCGTGTCGATGATCTGGTCGAGCTCGGCCATCAGCTCGGGCGTGATGACGTTCATCGAACGGCCGGGCATGTCCCAGGTCGCGGTGGCGATGCCGTCGGAATCGGTCTCGAAGCGGAAGTTGGTGAGGTTCATGATGGCTTTCCTCAAACCCGTTCGATGATGGTGGCGACGCCCATGCCGGCGGCGACGCAGAGCGTCACCAGGGCGATGTTCTTGTCCGTCCGCTCCAGCTCGTCGAGCACGGTGCCCAGGATCATCGCGCCGGTGGCGCCGAGCGGGTGGCCCATGGCGATGGCGCCGCCATTCACGTTCAGGATGTCGTCGTCGATGTCGAAGGCCTGCTGGTAGCGCAGCACGACCGAGGAAAACGCCTCGTTCAGCTCGAAGAGATCGATGTCCTTGGTGGTCATGCCGGCCTTGCGCAGCACGAGCTCGGTCACGTCGACCGGGCCGGTCAGCATCAGCGCGAGATCCGAGCCGATGGTAGCGAAGGCGCGGATGCGGGCGCGGGGCTTCAGGCCTGCCGCCTTGCCCCCCTTCTTCGAGCCGACGAGCACGGCCGCCGCGCCATCGACGATGCCCGACGAGTTGCCGGCATGATGGACGTGGTTGACGAACTCGACATCCGGATGCGCCGCCGTCGCGACCGCATCGAAGCCGCCCATCTCGCCCATCTGGACGAAGGAGGCCTTCAAGGCGGCGAGCGCCTGCATGTCGGTGCCCGGCCGGATGGTCTCGTCGCGGTCGAGGATGGTCAGGCCGTTGACGTCGGTCACCGGGATGACGGACTTCTTGAAGCGGCCTGCCTCCCAGGCGGCGTGGGCGCGCTTGTGCGAGCGCACGGCGAAAGCATCGACATCGTCGCGGGAGAAGCCGTATTTCGTCGCAATCAGATCGGCCGAGATGCCCTGCGGCATGAACCAGGTGTCGATGGCGACGGAGGGGTCGAGCGCGATGCCGAAGCCCGAGGCGCCCATGCCGACGCGGCTCATGCTCTCGACGCCGCCGCCGATCGCCATGTCCTTCTGGCCCGACATGATTTGCGCGGCGGCGAGGTTCACCGCATCCAGGCCCGAGGCGCAGAAGCGGTTGATCTGGATGCCCGGAACCTCCTTGCCGTAGCCGGCCTTGAGCGCGCAGGTGCGGGCGATGTCGGCGCCGGCCTCGCCGACCGGATCGACGCAGCCGAAGACCACGTCCTCGACGAGCTTCGTGTCGAGATCGTTGCGGTCCCGAAGCGCGCGCAGCGTCGTGGTGCCGAGCTCGATCGCCGTGACCTCGTGCAGCGAGCCGTCGGCCTTGCCCTTGCCGCGCGGCGTGCGGACATGGTCGTAAATATAGGCGTCTGCCATCAGGGGCCTCCCGGGCTGGCCGCTCACTGGCGGCTTGTTCTCGTGCCGGACGTCATGGTCGGGCTTGACCCGACCATCTCGTCATCCAGCGGGGTGTGCAAGTTCTGCGAGAGATGGTCGGGGCAAAACCCGACTATGACGCAGGCGGCTCAGAACTGCTCGGCGCTCAGGGCCATCGTCGAATCCGCACCCGCCGTGATCCGTGCCAGATGCGCCGCCGTCTCGGGCAGGCTGCGCTCCATGAAGAAGCGGGCCGTGACGAGCTTGGTGTTCATCCGCTCGGTCGCGCCATTGGCGCCGGCCTTGAGCTTGTCCTGCGCGACCCTGGCGATCTTGCCCCACATATAGCCGAGCGAGACGAGGCCGAGCAGGTGCATGAAATCGGTCGCACCGGCGCCCGCATTGTCGGGCTTGGCGAGCGCGTTGTTCATGAACCACATCGTCGCTTGCTGGAGATGGCCGAGCGAGGCCGCCAGCGGCGCCAGCAGCGGCTTCAAAGCCTCGTCCTCGGCATTATCTTTCAGGAAGCCGCCGACCTCATTGAAGAAGGCCATGATGGCGCGGCCGCCGTCGCGGCCGAGCTTGCGGCCGACGAGGTCCATCGCCTGCACGCCGTTGGCGCCCTCGTAGATCATGGCGATGCGCGCATCGCGGACGAACTGCTCCATGCCCCATTCGGCGATGTAGCCATGGCCGCCATACATCTGCTGCGCCTTGACCGCATTGTCGAAGCCGACATCGGTGAGCACGCCCTTGAGCACCGGCGTCATCAGGCCGAGCTGGTCGTCGGCTGCCTGTCGCTCGGCCGCGTCACCCGAGCGATGGGCGATATCGGACTTCAGCGCGTTCCAGATGACGAAAGCGCGGGCGGCCTCGTTGAAGGCCTTGATCGACATGAGCGTGCGGCGCACGTCGGGATGGACGATGATCGGATCGGCGGCCTTTTCGGGGTTCTTCGCCCCCGTCAGCGAGCGACCCTGGATGCGGTCCTTCGCATAGGCCACCGCGTTCTGATAGGCGACCTCGGACTGGGCCAGGCCCTGGATGGCAACGCCGAGCCTCGCCTCGTTCATCATCACGAACATGGCGTTGAGGCCCTTGTTCTCCGTGCCGATGAGCCAGCCTTTCGCCCCGTCATAGTTCATGACGCAGGTCGCGTTGCCGTGGATGCCCATCTTGTGCTCGATCGAGCCGCAGGAGACGTGGTTGTTCTCGCCCACCGAGCCATCCGCGCCGACCGCGTTGCGCGGCACGACGAAGAGCGAGATGCCCTTGACGCCGGCCGGCGCGCCCTCGATGCGGGCGAGCACGAGGTGGATGATATTCTCGGTGATGTCCTGCTCGCCGGCCGAGATGAAGATCTTGGTGCCGGTGATGGCGTAGGAGCCGTCGCCCTGCGGCACGGCCTTCGTCTTGATCAGGCCGAGATCGGTGCCGCAATGCGGCTCGGTCAGGTTCATCGTGCCCGACCAAGTGCCCTCGATCATCTTGGGGAGGTAGGTCTGTTTCTGCTCGTCGCTGCCATGGACGTTGATCGCCGCGATCGCGCCCATGGTCAGGCCCGGATACATCGCGAAGGCCATGTTCGCCGAGGAGGCGAACTCGTTCATCACGGCGCCCAGCGTATAGGGCAGGCCCTGCCCGCCATATTCGGGGTCCATCGCGAGGCCGATCCAGCCGCCCTGGGCATAAGCCTCATGCGCCGCCTTGAAGCCCTTCGGCGTGGTAACACGACCGTCCGCGTGGCGGATGCAGCCTTCCTGGTCGCCGGAGTGGTTCAGCGGCTGGAGCACCTCCTCGCAGAGCTTCGCGCCCTCGCTCAGCACGGCCTCGACCACATCGGGCGTCGCGTCGGCGAAGCCCGGCAGGTTGTTGTAGCGCTCTATGTTGAAGACGTCGTTCAGCAGGAAAAGCGTGTCTTCGACGGGTGCCTTGTAGACCGGCATGGCGTTCCTCCCTCTCGTCGCGCGGCTACCCGTTCGGATCGGGCAGTCTCCGATAGTTTACATATAAACCATCATCTGCGATTTGGCAAAGGGGCAGGCGGTCTTTTCGCGCAGCCTCGTGGCCGCCGGCACATTCGCCCGGTCATCAGGCAAAAGCAAAACGCCCCGGCCGGGAGGCCGAGGCGTCGAAACAAACGAAGGCGCAGACGATCATCAGCCTGCCGCCCGAGGCGGCTCAGGCCTTGCGAAACGCGTCAACCCTTGGCGAAACGCGCAGCCGAAGCCTCGAGCTCGGCAATGGCGCTGTCGATCTCGGTGCGCTGGGCGCGCAGCAGTTCGAGCTGCTCGACGACCTGCTCGCGGCTGAGCTGGAGGCCGCCGACCGAAGCCGAGCCGGCATCGCCGCCCTTCTTCTCCTCGTTGGCGAGCATGGCGCGGATCTCGACCAGCGTGAAGCCGAGCTGCTTGCCCTTGAGGATCAGCGCGAGCCGGGCACGGTCGCGGCCCGAATAGATGCGCGTCATACCAGAGCGGGCCGGAGCGATCAGACCACGCGATTCATAGAAGCGCAGCGTGCGCAGCGTCACGCCGAAATCGCGGGCGAGATCGCTGATGGTGAAGCCCCCGGGCGCTTCCGATTCGGATGCTGCGGTTGAGGACATGCGGCCGTCGTGATTCGGAGCGGCCGCCAGAGCATAACTTTGGCGCGACATCGGTTTTCAATCCTTGGAAATGGAGCGGCCCGCCAGCAACGGTGGCGGCGAGCATTGGCTTGCCGTCGAGATAAGGCCGGGCCTGTCGTAGCGTCAGGTAATGTGCCGTTTCCGTGAGGTAAGTTACGGTTACCCGGCTATCCAGGGCAGCGCGCAGGTCGGGGCGTTCGCAGAAAATTAACGGACGCCGCCGGAATGTTAACCAGCTGTTTACCACGCTGGCCAAAAGGTCGGCCTTGCGGATCGGCGTCGTCCCTGTGGCAACGTAATCTTCAGGTGTCGCCACCCCGCAGGAAGGCAGCGGCGTTCAGGGGCCTGCGCCTTCCGACCAAGGAAAAGCCCCGTAGGCGAGCGTCATCATGGCCACTAGCTTGCCCTGGAGCGTGAAGGGCGTCGATCCCCGCACCCGCGACGCCGCAAAGGCTGCGGCGCGGCGCGCCGGCATGACGCTGGGCGAATGGCTCGGCCACAAGCTTCGCGAAGAGGCTCCCTCCGAGATCGACCCGCCCGAGCAGCTCGACATCGCCGCCCTGTCGGAGCGCCTCGCGCGCCTCTCGCAGGGCCAGATGGACACCGCCCCGCAACAGCCTGTCAGCCCGCCGAGAAGCGCGCCCCCGCCCTCGCGCGACGAGATCGACGCCGTGCTCGCCCAGGCCGCCAGCATCGAGCGGCTGACGCGCGAGTCGAGCGCCAAGACGGTCGGCGCGCTCGATTCGATCGCGCGCTGGATCGAGACCACCGAGAGCCGGATGAGCTCCGGCGAGCGCGCGGCGGCGGAACGCCAGGACCGCGCCACCAGCGTCATCGCCGAGGCGATCAAGACAATGGGCGAGCGCCTGACCGACATCGAGCGCCGGTCGACCGAGGCCAGGCACGCTCCGGCCCGCCCCGAGCAGGCGCCCCGTCTCGCCTTCAGCCGCGACGGGCTCGCCGCCGCCGTGACCGATATCCGCACGCGCCAGCGTATGCTCGACGAGGAAGAGGCCGCGCCGGTTTCTTCTCAGCGTCCAGCCGTGGCCGAGAGCCGCATCTCGGCGCTGCGCGACGACCTGCGCGAACTCAGCGCCCGCATCGCCCCCGTGACCGCCCGGACCGAACGGCCGTTGGAACGCCCCTTCGAACGCCCCTTGGCTCCGGTGCCGCCGGCCCGCAACGAGCGCGATCCGCAGCTGGGCCAGATCGAGGCGATGCTCGCCGAACTCGGCGGACGCCTTGACCGGCTCGACACGCGCGACCGGATGGAGCCGATCCTGAAGCCGCTGGCACGCATCGAGTCGGAGGTGTCGCGCCTGTCGCAGGACCGTTCGGCCGAGAGCTATCAGCGCTTCGGACTCGAGATCGCGCATCTCGCCGCCAAGGTCGATGCGCTGACCGCGCGCGGCGCCGACCGCACGATGCTGGCCCCGGTCCAGCGCGACATCGCGGAACTGCGCGACATGCTGGCCGCGAGCGGCAGCGACACGCGGCTCGGCGATCTGTCTCAGCAGGTTTCGGCGCTGTCCTTCGAGATCAACCGGCTCCGCGACAACCAGCATGACGGCGGCGAACTCCGCAGCCTGACCCTGTCGATCGAAGAGATTCGCGACGCCATCCTCGCCGATCGCGGGCCGGTGCGGATGCAGGATCTGGAGCCGCTGGCTGCCCTGTCGCTCCAGATCGAGAGCCTGGCCGGCAAGATCGACACGAGGCCGCACAGCCAGATCGAGGACCGCATCGATGCGCTGCAGGAGCGGATCGAGGCGCTGGCCGAGAAGGGGCCGACCGCCGTGACGCGCCAGATCGAGGCGCTCGCGGGCCGCATCGAGAACCTCGTCGCTTCCAACAACCTCGCCCATCTCGTCAGCGAAGGCCACGCCCTCCCGGCCGCCCAGGTCGACCTTGCGCCGGTCGAGCAGATGCTGCGCAACCTCGCCGACAAGATCGACGAGGCGGGCCGTCCCGGCGCGGAAGCGGGCTCGTTCGATGCCCTCGAACAGCAGATCTCCGGCCTCGCCCAGCGGCTCGACGCCGCCGCCGCCACACGCACGGCCGAGACCGGCATGGAGCGGACGCTGCAGGATCTCGTCCTGCATCTGCGCTCGCTGCGCGAGGAGACCACCGAGGCCGCGGAGCGCGCGGCGCGGGCGGCGATGTCGGACCATCTCGGCAAGGTCGCAGAGCCTCAAAGTGGCATCGCCGAATTGAGCACCCTGGTTTCGGGCCTGCACCAGAGCCACGCCTCGACCGGGCGCGAGACGCAGGACGCGATCGGCGCGGTCCACCAGACGCTCGAAACGATCATCTCGCGGCTGTCCAGCCTGGAGGCCGAGTTGGTCTCCGACCGGCAGGCTGCCGCCACTGTCGCCCCCGCCCGCACGCCGATGCCGCCGCGCGCAGCCGCCATGCCCGCGGCGATGAGCCTGGCTCAGGAGGACCGGATCGCGGTCCCCGAGCCGACCGCCGCCCCGCGCAAAGCCGAGGCGCCGACGGTTCCGGCGTCCACGACCCATGCCGCCGCGACGCCAATCAACGCCGCGCTCGACCTGCCGCTGGAGCCGGGCTCCGGCCGGCCGCGCGCCGATGCGCCGCTTGCCGGCGGGCATGATTCGCAGTCGATCCGGCAGAATCTGATCGCCGCCGCGAGGCGCTCGGCGAAGGCCGCGACGGAAGCCGCCGCGACCGCGCCCGCCACGACGCCGGAAGCCGGCAAGAGCGGCGGCCGGCTCAAGGAGATCATGGAGAAGCGCAAGCGCCCGCTCCTGCTTGGCCTCGCCGCGCTCGTCCTCGCGCTGGGCACCGCCCATCTCGTCACCGGCGCCTTCAAGGGCCCCCGCACCGCCGCGACTGGCGAGGCGGTGCAGAGCCCCATCGTCCCGAAGGAAGCGACTCCCGCCGACACACCCGCCAAGGACCAGACCTCGGCGCTGCAGCCCATCCCGGCCGCGCCGGAAACCGTGACCGCCGCAGCCCCGCCGGCCGCAGACGTCACCGGCTCGACCTCCATCCAGCCGCCGACCTCGCCGCCCGCCGCCACGCCCAGTGTGAGCGAGCCCGTGCAGCTCGTGACCGGTGTCGGCGAGCTTCCGGCCGGGATCGGCAGCCCCGGCCTGCGCAAGGCCGCGCTCGACGGCAATGCGCGCGCCGTCTACGAAATGGCGAGCCGCGCGGCCGACGGCCCGGCCGCCTCGCGCGACCCCAAGCTGGCGCTGCGGCTTTTCGAGCGCGCGGCGGTTGCAGGGCTCGCCCCGGCGCAGTTCCGCCTCGGCAACATGTTCGAGAAGGGCATCGGCACCGCCCGCGACCTCTCGCTCGCGCGGGTCTGGTACATGCGCGCCGCCGAGCGCGGCAACGCCAAGGCGATGCACAACCTCGCCGTGCTGCATGCCGAGGGTATCTCCGGCAAGCCCGACTATGCGACGGCGACCGACTGGTTCCGCCGCGCCGCCGAGTTCGGCGTGCGTGACAGCCAGTACAATCTCGCGGTCCTGCTCGGACGTGGGCTCGGCGCACCGGCCGATCTCGCCCAGTCCTATCTCTGGTTCTCCGTGGCCGCGAGCCAGGGCGACGACGATGCGGGCAAGAAGCGCGACGAGGTTGCCCTGCGCCTTGCCGCCACCGACCTCGCCGCCGCCAAGGCCGAAGCCGCCAACTGGAAGCCCAGGGCCCTAGAGCCACTTGCCAACGAGGTCACGCCCCCCGCCAAGGGCTGGGACGAGACCCCCACCGCCGCCGCGACGAAGAAGCCGGTCAAGCCGGCGCGGACCTGACCGGCCGCACCCCCACGACAGGCCGGGCCGTCATGGTTTCGACGCGTTGGCACGCCATCAGGACAGGCGGCCGGCCGGCCGGATGGCAAACTCGCCAGGCATCTGCACCAGCATCTTGCCTTAACCGGATTGGTGCATAGTCGGACGAACCGGCGATGGCCCGTCGTTCGGCGTCGCGGCGCATGAGGAGCAGAGGTGCAGATCTACCTACCGATCGCCGAATTGCCGATCAGCATCCTCACGGTGCTGGGGCTCAGCGGCGCGGTCGGTTTCATCTCGGGCCTGTTCGGCGTCGGCGGCGGCTTCCTGCTGACACCGCTGCTGATCTTTCTCGACATTCCGCCTGCCGTGGCCGTCGCGACCGTCGCAGCCCAGGTCGCCGGCTCCTCGACGACGGGCGTCCTGACCTACTGGCGCAGGCGGGCGCTCGACTTCAAGCTCGGCGGCATCCTCGTCGCGGGCGGCATTCTCGGCACGGTGCTCGGCGTGCTGTTCTTCAACTCGATGCGCCGGCTCGGCCAGCTCGAGCTGGTCATCACCCTGTCCTATGTGACGCTGTTCACAATCATCGGCGGACTGATGCTCTACGATGCGCTGCGGGCGATGCTGCGCGTCAGGGCCGGCAAGCCGGCGCGGTTGAAACGCCGGGCCGGCACGCATCCCTGGTGGATGGGCCTGCCCTGGCGGATGCGCTTTCCGCATTCGGGGCTTTATTGCAGCGTCATCCCGATCGCGCTGCTGGCCGTCGTGATCGGCTTCATCGGCGCGGTGCTGGGCGTCGGCGGCGGCTTCATCCTGGTGCCGGCACTGATCTATTTCTTCCGCATCCCGCCCGCCGTCGTCGTCGGAACCTCGCTGTTCCAGATCCTGATGACGATGACCGGCGCGACCATCTTGCATGCGCTGACCAACCAGTCGGTCGATCTGGTCCTGGCCATCCTGCTGCTCTTGGGCGGCGTGATCGGCGCCCAGTTCGGCGGGCGGGCGGCGCGCAATCTCAACGTCGAATCCTTCCGGCTGCTGCTGGCCTTGCTGATCCTTTCCGTCGGCTTGCGCTTCGCAATCGAGCTGTTCATTGCGCCGAGCGAGCCGTTCTCGGTCGTGCTGACGGAGGGCACGCGATGAGCCGGTTCGCGCGAATCGCGGCCGCTCTGGCGCTGATGGCCTGCGCGGCCGCGCCGGCACGGGCGGAGACGCTGATCGCGGCGATGTCGAGCCACCAGATCCAGATCACCTCGAACTACACCGGCAGCCAGCTCACCGTCTTCGGCGTGGTCGAGCGCGACGGGCGGACGGTCGCCCGGGGCGACCCTTACGACATCGTCGTGACCGTGCGCGGTCCACGGCGCATGCTGCTGGTGCGCGAGAAGGAACGGCTCGGCCCGATCTGGATCAACCGCACGCAGCGGCGCTTCCCCGACTCGTCGATCTTCATGACCGTGGCGAGCAACCGGCCGCTCGGCGAGATCATGAGCGCGGAGACGGCACGGCGCGAGCGCATCGGTCTGGAGAACGCGCAGCAGCGCAAGGATGCCGGGCTCGACCTCGACGTGACGACGACCCGCTTCCAGGACGGGCTGATCCGCATCCTCGGCGACAAAGGGCTCTATTCCTACGAGGAGCGCGGCGTCACCTTCCTCTCGAACACGCTGTTCAGCGCGCCGGTCGATGTTCCCGCGACGGCGCCGACCGGCTCCTACGAGATCGACATCGTGCTCTATGCCGGCGGCGTGCCGCTGGCGCGCCAGACCACCAATTTCGAGGTGGTGAAGAGCGGCATGGAACAGAGCCTCGCTTCGGGCGCGCATGAACTGCCGCTGCTCTATGGGCTCGTCACTGTCGCCATGGCGCTGCTGCTGGGCTGGCTCGCCAGCGTCGTGTTCCGGCGCGACTGAGACCTCAGCCGACGAGCAGCCCATAGGCCAGGAAGGGCACGACCGTCCCCTCCCCGATCACTGTGAGCTCCTCGGCCAGTTCGACGAGACCGTCGGTGCGGGTCAGCGAGGTCAGGACCCCGGCGCCGTCCTGCGGATGCTTCTGCGCGACCATGACGCCGTCGGCGGACGGCTCCAGCGAGACGCGGACATATTCGCGCCGGCCCTCCTTCTTGCGGTAGGCGAAGCCGAGCCGCACCGGCAGGGCGACGGGCCTTGCATGCTCCGTTCCGGCCAGCCGCGCGATCATCGCCCGCGCCACGAAGGCGAAGGTCACGAACACCGCGACCGGATTGCCGGGCAGGCCGATGAAGGGCGTCGCGCCGACCCGGCCCAGCGCCACGGGCCGGCCGGGCTTGATGCCGATGCGCCAGAAGGAGAGCTCTCCGGTCTGCTCGACGGCCGCCTTGACGTGGTCCTCCTCGCCGGTCGAGACGCCGCCCGAGGTCAGGACGAGGTCGCAGGAGCCCGCCGCCTCGGCCAGGCGCGCGGCGAGGCTGTCGCGGTCATCACGCAGAATGCCGAGATCGATCACGTCGGCCCCTGCGCGGGCGACCATGGCGCGCAGCAAAGCGCGGTTGGCGTCGTAGATCGCGGCCGGCGCCAGCGGCAAGCCCGGCTCCGTCAGCTCGTCGCCCGTCGAAAACACCGCAACCCGCGGCCGTCGGCGCACCGTGGCATCAGTCAGGCCGAGCGCCGATAGCAAGGCGAGGTCCTGCGGGCGCAGTCGCTGCCCGGCCACTGCCGCGACCGTGCCGCGCGCAATGTCCTCGCCGGCCGGGCGGGCGTTCGCACCCCGCGCGAGCCCCGGCGGCAGGATCGCGACGGCGCCCTCCAGGGCGACATCCTCCTGCATGAAGACGGTGTCGGCGCCGGGTGGCATCGGCGCGCCCGTGAAGACGCGCACGGCGACGCCCCGCGTCGTCACGCCGCCGGCATCGGCGCCGGCCGCGATGCGGCCCGCGACCGGCAGCCGCGTCTCGCCCGAGGCCGCCAGATCGGCAAAGCGCACGGCATAACCATCGACTGCGGAATTGGCGAAGGGCGGCAGATCGAGCGGGGCTGCAACGTCCTCCGCCAGGACGCGGCCGTCGGCCTGCGCCAGCGGGACGCGCTCGACACCCGCCACGGGTTTGACCAGCGCCGCGACGCGCGCGCCGGCCTGCTCCAGCGTCATCAGCGGCCCGCCGAAGGCCTCGTCGTCCCGGCTCAACTGCGCCATGGCCCGGTCACTCCTGTGCGGCGGCACGCGCCAGGATGGCGGCGAGCGGCTGGGCCTGCGCGAGCATGATGTCGGCGATGGCCGCGATGTCATCGAGTTCGACGACCGGGCGGCCGGCGTCCGGGAAGCCGATGTCGCTGGCGACGGCGACGATCGTTGCATCGCCCGGGTGCAGCGGAGGCTTGCCGTTGCCGGCGCGATGGACCTCGATCTTGGCGTGGGGTTCGCGCTTGAAGCCTTCGACAATGACGAGATCGACCGGGGACAGGCGCGCCAGCAGATCCGGCAGGGAGGCTTCGGGCTCGCCGCGCAATTCCCGCATCAGCGCCCAGCGCCGCTCCGACGAGATCAGGACCTCGCGCGCGCCGGCCTCGCGATGGGCGAAGGAATCCTTGCCCGGGGTATCGAGGTCGAAGGCATGATGGGCGTGCTTGATCGTCGAAACCGAGATACCGCGCCGCCCCAGTTCAGGGATGAGGCGGGTGAGAACGGTGGTCTTGCCCGCGCCGCTCCACCCCGCCAGACCGATCACGCGCATCGATTACCCTTGTCAAAACGAAAACCGGGCGCCTGAGCGCCCGGTTGTCTTCGGTCAGCCGTGCTTTTTGGTCAAGGCCGGCCTTATTCCGCGGGCTGAAGCCTGGGACCGGGATTGACCTCGCCCTTCTGCATCTCCTCCGCAGCCCAGAGCGAGTGATGCGCCTTGGCCCAGTTCAGATCGACCTCGCCCGAGCCCATGGCGTCGAAGGCGCCCTCCATGCCGATCGAGCCGATGTAGATGTGGCCGAGGATCAGGGCGATCATCAGCACCGAGACGATGCCGTGGACGACGTTCCAGAACTGAAGGTTGAGCACGCCGCCCGCATAGAAAGGGAACAGCAGGTAGAAGCCGGAGACAGACAGCGCCGCGCCGCCGAGCACGACGCTCCAGAACACGATCTTCTGGCCGCCGTTGAAGCGCTTTGAGGGCGGATGCCCCTTGCCGATGATGCCACCGCCGGCAGCGAACCAGCGCAGGTCGACCATGCTGGGGATGTTGTCCTTGATCCAGACGACGAACATCAGCGCGATGCCGGCCATGAAGGGCCAGGCGAGGTAGTTATGCGCCCATTTCGCCACAACCGAGATGTTGGTGAAGGCCTGCGGCCCGATCAACGGCAGCAGGACGAGCTTGCCGAAGGTGACGTTCAAGCCCGACAGCGCCAGCACGATGAAGCAAGCCGCTGTCATCCAGTGCATGAAGCGCTCGAAAGCGTTGAAGCGCGTGATGGTACGCCCTGCCGGCCCAGCCTCGATGCGGATGCGGCCGCGGATCACGTAGAAGCCGACGAGGACCAGCAGCGTGCCGAGGACAGCGATCGCCGCGATGCGCAGCATCGTGCCCTGGTGGAAGGCGCGCCAGTCGCGGCCGGCAGGCCGCTCCAGCGTCGCGGCCTTCTGGTCGGGGATGGTGATGCGACCCTGAAGCTCCGCCGAAGGATTGGCCTTCAGCGCATCAAGGAACTGCTGTTCCCGGACCGAATCGGCGGTCGGGTTGACCTGCTGGGCGAAGGCGGGCGCGGCGAAGGCGACCGCGAGGGTCAGCAGCAGGCCGGTCACCAGAAGGCGAATATGGGCGCCGAAACGCATGAAGCAGTCCTCTCGCAAAAGCGCGATGGCGTGAAGTGAAGCGTGTTGTGCGGTCATCGACCCAGTCCCCTCGCCGTCGTCCCGGACAAGCGGCAGAGCCGCGAATATCCGGAGTCCATCCTGGCACTCCGGCCCGCCTTGCCACGCCCAGGACGACCGGCGGTCGTCTTGGAATGGCGGCGGTGTCTCGGAGCGCGATATCGCCTGCGCGTCAGATTGCGATCGTTTCCTTGTAGGCCGTCTGCCAGCCCCAGGCGCCCGAGCCGTAGCCACGCTTCAGCACCCGTTCCTTGTAGATCTGGGCGATGATGTCGCCGTCGCCGGCGAGCAGCGACTTGGTCGAGCACATCTCGGCGCAGAGCGGCAGCTTGCCCTCGGCCAGGCGGTTCGAGCCGTATTTCTGGAACTCGGCCGGCGACAGATCGACCTCCGGGCCGCCCGAGCAGTAGGTGCACTTGTCCATCTTGCCGCGCGAACCGAAGTTGCCGACCTTGGGATATTGCGGCGCGCCGAAGGGGCAGGCGTAGAAGCAGTAGCCGCAGCCGATGCAGAGGTCCTTGTTGTGCAGGACCACGCCATCGGCGGTGTTGTAGAAGCAGTCGACCGGGCAGACCGCCATGCACGGCGCATCGGTACAATGCATGCAGGCCATCGAGATCGAGCGCTCGCCGGGCTTGCCGTCATTGATGGTGACGACGCGCCGACGGTTGATGCCCCAGGGAACGTCGTTCTCGTTCTTGCAGGCGGTGACGCAAGCGTTGCATTCGATGCAGCGGTCGGCGTCGCAGAGGAATTTCATTCGGGCCATGATGTCAGTTCCTCCTTACGCCGCCGCGATCTGACAAAGCGTGACCTTGCCTTCGTGCATCGCCGTCACCGGGTCGTAGCCATAGGTGGTCACGACGTTCACGGACTCGCCCAGCACGATCGGGTCCGTCCCCTTCGGGTAGTTCCCGCGCTGGTCGAGGCCCTGGTAGAAGCCGCCGAAGTGGAAGGGCATGAAGGCCACGCCCTTGCCGACGCGCTCGGTCACCAGCGCTTTGACGCGGGCCTTCGAGTTGTTTTCGGGGCCGGAAACCCAGACGAAGGCGCCGTCCTTGATGCCACGCGCGGTAGCGTCCGCCGGGTTGATCTCGACGAACATGTCCTGCTGAAGTTCGGCCAGCCAGCGGTTCGAGCGCGTCTCCTCGCCGCCGCCCTCGTATTCGACGAGGCGGCCGGAGGTCAGGATGATCGGGAAGGACTTGGCGATGCCCTTCTCGACCGCGGCCTTCTGGACCGAGGTGTGCAGATTGGGGATACGCAGCGTGCGCTCGTCGGGACGCGCCGGCCATTTCGCGACGAGATCGACGCGCGGCGAGTAGATCGGCTCGCGATGAACAGGCACCGGATCAGGCAGGTTCCAGGCATTCGCCCGAGCCTTGCCATTGCCATAGGGCACGCAGCCATGAGCCAGCGCGACGCGCTGGATGCCGCCCGACAGATCGTTTGCCCAGTTCACGGCATCGATCGCGTTGCCGCCGATCCAGGTGATCGTCTCGAGCTCCTTCGGCGTCAAGTCGGCATCCCAGCCGAGCTTCTTCAGCACGCCCATGGTGAACTCGGGATAACCGTCCTTGATCTCCGAGTTGAGCGAGTACGAGCCGTTTTCGGCCAGCAGCGTGTCGTTGACCTTGCTGCCGTCGGCCAGAGTGCGCTCGCGGGTCAGGCCGAAGCGCGGGCGGAAGGTGCCGCCGCCATTCTTGGCCTCGAGCGAGGTATTGTAGAGGATGTGGGTGCCGGGATGCTTCAGCTCCGGCGTGCCCCAGCACGGCCAGGGCAGGCCGTAGAAATCGTTCTCGACGGGCGAACCGACCGCACCGCGTAAGGATACCAGGTCGAACTTGTCCTGATGCTCCATGTGGAGCTTCAGGCGTTCGGGTGACTGGCCGGTATAGCCGGTCGACCAGCCGCCCTTGTTGATTTCCTTCAGGATCGATTCCGCCGACGGCTCTGGGCCATACTTGCCCTGGATCAGCTCCAGGTTCTTATGCATCGCCTCGGCGAAACCGAGTTTCTGCGCCAGCTTGTAGATGACGAAGTAGTCGCTCGCGGCCTCGAAGATCGGCTCGACGATCTTCTCGCCCCACTGCACCGACCGGTTCGAGCAGGTGCGCGAGCCCGAGCATTCGAACTGCGTTCCGATCGGCAGCAGATAGGTGCCGTTCTTGCGCCCGCCGAGCGAGACGAAGTTGGTCGGATGCGGATCGGCGACGACCAGCAGTTCGAGCTTCTCCAGGCCCTTCACGGCGTCGGGCATGCGGGGAATCGTGTTGCCGCCATGGCCCATGACGAACATGGCCTTGAGATTGTCCTTCTGGTCGACCTGCTCGGTCGGCAGATTGGCGGCGTCGAACCAGCGGGTCGAGGTGTGGCCCGAGGTCTCCATGTTGGCCTTGGCCGTGCGGGCCGGGCGCCCCCCCTTGGCGGGGACCTCGTCGAAGCGGGTGACGAAATAGTCGTAGGGCACGTCCCAGACTCGGGCCCAGTGACGCCAGGCGCCTTCGACCAGGCCGTAGTAGCAAGGCAGATTCGAGATATCGAGGCCGAAATCGGTCGCGCCCTGCACGTTGCAGTGGCCGCGGAAGATGTTGGCGCCGTTGCCCATGCCGCCGACATTGCCGGTGGCCAGCAGCAGGTTGCAGATGGCGCGGACGTTGGCCGTGCCGACGGAATGCTGGGTCACGCCCATGCACCAGATGAAGGTCGCGGGCTTGACCTTGGCGAAGGTCTCGGCGGCGCGCTTCATCTGCGCCTCGGGCACACCGGTGATGTCCTCGACGGTCTTGGGGTCGTATTTCTCGACCTCCTTGCGGACATCGTCCATGCCGTGCACGCGGGCGGCGAGGAAGGCCTTGTCCTCCCAGCCGTTCTTGAAGATGTGCCACATCATGCCCCAGATCACCGCGATGTCGGTGCCGGAACGGATGCGGATGTAGTCGGTCGCATGCGCCGCAGTACGGGTCAGGCGCGGGTCGAAGACGATGACGTTAGCGCGGTTCTGCTCCTTGCCGACCAGGATGTGCTGCATCGAGACCGGATGGGCTTCCGCCGCATTCGAGCCCATGAACAGGATCGTCTTGGAGTTGCGGATGTCGTTGTAGGAGTTCGTCATCGCGCCGTAGCCCCAGGTGTTGGCAACACCCGCGACCGTGGTGGAGTGACAGATGCGCGCCTGGTGATCGACGTTGTTGGTGCCCCAGAAGGCCGCGAACTTGCGGAACAGATAGGCGCCCTCGTTGGAGAACTTGGCCGAGCCGAGCAGATAGACGGAGTCGGCGCCGGACTTGGCCCGGATCTCGTTCATCTTGTCGCCGATCTCGTTGATCGCGACGTCCCAGGAGATGCGCTGCCACTGGCCGTCGACCAGCTTCATCGGATATTTGATGCGGCGGTCGCCATGGACCAGCTCGCGCACCGAGGCGCCCTTGGCGCAATGCGAGCCACGGTTGATCGGGCTCTCCCAGGCCGGCTCCTGCCCGACCCAGACGCCGTTGGCGACCTCGGCCTTGACCGTGCAGCCGACCGAGCAATGGGTGCAGATGTTCTTGATGATCTTGGTGCCCGTCGCCGGTCCGAGGCCTGCAGCCTCCGCCTTGCGGACGGAGCCGATCTGAAGCGCCCCGGCGGCAGCGATGCCGCCCGCGACCAGACCGGAGCGGCGCAGGAAGGAGCGGCGGTCCATCACGCCGGAGGACAGCCCGGCCATCGCGGACTGGAGCCGGCCGCGCTGGACATCGGCTGCTTTGCGTTTGATCAGCATGTTCTACGCCTCTCAGTAACGGTTGACGCGGTAGAAATCCTTGACGTGCTCCGACTCGCGGTAGCGCGCCTTGGTCTCTTCCTTGCCGGGATCGACGGCGGCGGCGGGCGTCACCATCGCGGGCGTCGCGGCCAGCGTGGCGCCGGCGCCGAGCGCCTTGAAGAAGCTGCGGCGATCGACGGCCGGCTTGCCAGGCTCGCTTGTCGTCTTGGACATCGTCGTCTCCCGCATCATGTGTTTGGCAGTCGTCATGCCGGCAGCCTCGCAGCCTGGGTCTCGATCGACAGGAACAGGCTGCCGAGCCGGCCGACGGCCTTGTAGAAGGTCGCGGCCTTCGCGACCTCGAGATCGGCGAAGAAGCGCTCGCCCCAGGACTCGATATGCCGGGCGAAGAACCGGTCGGCGTCGATGCCCTCGGCGGCGACCTCGCCCCGGATCAGCCTAGCCATGATGTCGAGCAGGACGGCGATATGGTCCTCCGGCTCGCCCGCACGCTCGTCGCGCGCCAGCCCGAGCAAGCCCATGTCGCCGCGAACAAGCGCGAGCGGCCGCTCATGCAGGAAGCCGGTCAGGTAATAGGAGGCGTAAGGCAAAAGCTCGCCGCGGCCGACGCCGATAAAGAGCTCGAAGAACTCGTCGCGCAGGCTCTCGGGCGTCGCCGCGTCGGCCGCCTCGGCCAGTGCGAGATGCGCCATGCCGAGCGGCGAGGCATCGCCCTGAAGGTCGCGCAGCGCCGCCAGCGTCTCGGCGGTCGGGGCGCGCCAGAGCAGGGCGCCGACCAACTCGCATTCGCGGGCGCGTGCCTCGTCGATCTCGTCGAGCGCCTGCAGTGCCGCAATGGCCGGCTGGCCGGCGATGGTCGACGGCCCGAGCTCAGGATAGATGTCGGGACGCAGGTCGCTTCGGGAAACCCCCGTCGTCGCCTCGACGGACAGGACGCGATCGGCCGGCACGCGCTTCCAGCTCGAAATCGCAGGCTGCGAAATGCCGAGGCTGCGCGCCAGGGCCCGGACGCCACCAACGCTACCGATCGCTTTTTCGAGTGCCGGGTCGCGCATCAGGCAGGCATCGTCCTCTTTGCGATGGGCGGCGGAACAGCCGACCAATCCTTAGGCAGTGATAATGCCTGCTTATCGCTCAGAAATACAATCATTCCAATCTGAATTCAGATTGGAATAGCACCACCTCCGCGCTTGCGAATCCGCATGGAAGCCTCCTTCCGATCGGGGCTATTTTGCGCCGCAGCATAGATCGGTGGGGGCGGCGTCGCTTCGCCAAGGCCGGTATCCACGGTCTCTTGCGCGCCATCACTCAATCGGACGGCGACGGGCGCAGGCTGCGAAGCCTCTTCTTCTTGCGCTGCAGCACCCGGCTTCACAGCTTCGTCATTAGACGAAAGTTGGTGCGACATGCCGTCGCCTGCCGCATCGTCAGCCACGAGAACGGCTGCTTCGGGCTCGGGTTGCTCGCCGAAGATGGCCCGCACCATCGCTCCGACATCGTCCGATTCCGTCAGCGGGCCGTAGCCCGGCGCGCCGCCAGGCGTATTCCAGTCAAGCGCATAGTCGCGCGCCGGGTTCTCGAAGCCGGCGATGGCGGGATCGCTCTCCCAGGCGCGCCGCATGGCCGCCAGCTTCCACGTCTCCGGCACGTTCTGCTTGAGCCAATGGGCGACGTTGAAATCCTTGTCGATCAGGTCGAGCGAGGGCGGTTCGACCATCTTGGGTTCGGCGGCTTGTGTCTCGATCGGCTGTGTCGCCGCCTCCGCAGGCAGTTCTGCCGGGCGCCCCGGGGATGCCGGCACGGCCTCGGGCTCGGCCAGTTCACGCTTGCGGCGCGACCAGCGGCTCAGGAAGCCCTCATACTGCGGCGTATCGGCGCTCATGCGTCACCCTCGCGTCGGCGCGTTGCCGGCTCGGGGCGCGGCGCGCCGCCCTTGCGCGGATCGTGCTCGGTGCGCTTGCGCTTGATGAATTCGCGCTCGACATGATGCGCCTCGAAGAAGGCCAGCACCTGCTCGGCGATGGCACGCGGCATCGGCAGCGCCTCGACGATATCGCCGACATTCTCGGAATAGACCTCGCCCTCGAACGGGTCTGCCGTGACACCGACGAACTCGATCTCCGGGTCGATGCCGGTCGGCCTGATGGCGACCCAGAGCTTGGCGTGGCCGGCCTGGAAGTTCTCGCGGAAATGGGCAGTGTCGACGGAGTGAAGCGTCAGGGTCGCCGGCCCGACATAGAAGCTGCGCCTGTCGGGCGTGCCCGGAAGCTCGGTCCAGGGCGCGAGCGAAGGCGGCTCCGGCAGCACCGCGAGCGGCGTCCAGGCGTGGTCGATCCAAGGTGAATCGACCGCGCGGCGCTCGACCACGATGCCGACCTCGATATGCGCTTGCGTCATCGCCCTCTCCTCAATTGGCCATCTCGCGCACCGCGAGCGGCAGGCCGGTGACGAGGTTCTGCGGCTTGAGCCGCAGCATGCGATCCGCCGACATCGCCATGACCAGATAGATCGGTTTGCCCCTGGCCGCCGGCAAGACCGGCACATCGTCCGGCAGGGTCATCGTATAGAGCGCCAGCACCCGCGACAGCTCATCCTCGCCCAAGGCCTGCCCCTTCCAGAGCGCGTTGCCGATGGCCGTCGCCTGCGCGTCGAGCCCGACGAACCAGCGCCAATCGGCGTCCTTGACCGTCTCCAGGGGCTCGATCGTGACGTCGAAGCCGTGGATCTGGCGGATCCAGTGGCGCAGCGCCTGGCCGAGCGCCGCCCGCCCCGAGGGCTTGCCCCCGAGATCCAGCACCATGTCGAACCCATCCGAGCGCTGCCAGTACTGGTCGGCATTGGCGGGTTTAAGGATGTCGAGCGAGGTCGCGGCCGGGCCGCCCAGCATCGCCAGCAGCGGCGAGGCGTGCCGATCGGCCTCGTGGCCCTCGATGATGTCGGCATCGGCGAGCAGGATCGTGTTCTCGTGATGGGTTACGCGCTGGGGCCGGAACAGGCATTCGGCGGCGCGGACGGCATAGGGGTCCTCGACCTCGTCGAGCGCCGCCCTCAGGATGACATGGACGAGCTGGTCGAGGAACAGCGGAGGAATGTTGGAAACACCATCGCGGATGATACCGGCATAGGCCGCCTCCAGCGTCGGCGCGGCCAGCAGCCGGTCGCGCCAGCCCAGCATGAAACGCCAGTTGTCGCGCGCGTCGCCATCGAGAATGGCTTCGATCTCGGCGGGCGCGATCTCGGCTTGCGGCGTCTCCATCAGCTTGCCATGCAAGGCGCGCTCGGCGGCGCAGGCCTCGTCCGGCGGCAGCAGCTCGGGCCGCGCCAGATAGGCCTTGAGGAAATCGTCGGTGACTCGCAGGCCGCCGCCCGGCTCGCGGTCCAACAGCAGATGGCCCGATGTGGCCCAGAAATGCGTCATGTCAGCCTGGTCTTTTCAAGATTCAGAAGATCGACCTGTTCGACCGGCCCGTCATCCTCTCCCGCGACCTCCATGAACTCGAAGGCGCGGAAGCCCTCGCTCTGGCTGGCGTCGCGCGGTGTCAGGGTGCGGAAGCGCTCGCGGATCTCGCCGTCCTCCAGCGTCCGGTGCAGCGCCAGCAGCGTCTGCGTGGGATGATCGCAGAGCGAAGCGGCGAAGGCCAACTCCTCGCTGGCTGCAGCGCGGGCGGTGGCGAGATCGGGCGCGCCGAGCTTCTCGACGAGGCGCTCGGCGAGTTGCGCGATCGCGTCCTCGCGCTCGACCTCGGTCGCCGCCGTCACCACTGCCAGCGTGCTCCAGCCGAAGCTCGCGACGCCGAGGAATCCGGAGCGGAAGGCGGCCTTGGCTTTCGCATCGAGCCCGGCCGGATCGGCCTGGCCAAACAGGAAGGAGCCCGTGACGAGCCATTCGCCCGGCTCGGCCGCGCGGCGAAAGACGAAGCTGTCGGATGGGTCGAGCCGAATGGCGCGCGGGAGCTTGAGCCCGCTCACAGCTTCGGCCCGCCGCTCTCGCGATCGAGCCAGTCCACCCGCGCCAGCGCCTCGACGAGGCCGGCGCGCTGCGTGCCGGCCTGCGTCGTGGCGAGGAGGTCGCCATTGGGCTCGATGCCGTGGCGCGTGCCGGGGCTCTTGTCCAGACGGTCGAGCCAGCGCAGCACGGTCGCGCGGGGGCCATCGCTCTGCCAGCGCGTGACGCCGAGCATCAGATGGCGGGCGAAGGCCTCGATCAGGTCGACGGCGTCGATCTCCTCGAAACCCTCCTCGGCCATGCCGACACCGACCTGACCCATGGCGAAGGGCGTCATCGTGGTCGCCCGCAGCATCGCGCCGAAGACAAGCCAGTCGGGCACCTCATCCTCGCCGCAGCCGTCCGGCCAGGCGAGCCGGCCGCCGCCGATCAAGCCGAGATCGTAGATCAAGGCGTCCGGCCAGCGGAACAGGATCGGCCGCTCGGGTGGGCTGTAGACGGCGAGTGCGTCGGCCAGCGCGTTCATCGCGAGGTAATGCGCGAGGCGCGCCTCGCGCAGGGGGTTCTCTGGCTCGAGCACGACCGCGAACTCGATGACGTCGAAGCGCCGCGTCCAGACCAGCGTCGCGGCGCCGGCATCGGCGGCGATGGCGCAGGCATAGGCAAAGGCGTCGCCAGATTCGCGCAGAGCCACGAGCGAGAAGCCCGGCGGCAGCACGGGGTCGCGGCGCAGATCGTCCGGGCGCGGGGCGCTCACCGCCATGTTCGCAAAATCCTCCGAGGGCGCGACGAAGTGCTCATCATCCGCTTCTTTTGAACCACTCCAATTCCATATAAGCATGAATTATCGCAAGAGAGGCGACACAACGCCGCCTGCCCGAGGATACGCCTGCCATGCACGACGCCGCCCGCACGCTGCAAGCCACCCGCACGTTGATGGTGTGCTCGTGCGAGGAGACGATGCCGCTCGACGTGGGCGCGCTGGCACGCGGCTGCAAGGGCGGCGACATCCGCACTGTCAGGCATCTCTGCCGGACGCAGACCGAGCTGTTCACGCGCGCACTCGCCGAAAGCGCCAGCATCACGATCGGCTGCACGCAGGAGGCGCCGCTGTTCGAGGAGATCGCGGCCGATCTCGATTATGCCGGCGAACTCGTCTTCGCCAATATCCGCGAGACCGCCGGATGGGCTCGTGAGGCGAAGGCGGCCGGCCCGAAGATGGCGGCCCTGCTCGCGGCCGCCGCCGAGCCGATGCCGCCGGTCTCCTTCACCACGCTGACCAGCAAGGGCGTCGCCCTGGTCTATGGCCGCGACGAGGTCGCGATGTCAGTCGGTCAACGGCTGGCCGAGCATCTCGACGTCACCATCCTGCTCAGCCGGCCGGGCGAGGTGACGCCGCCGCGCGTCGCCGAGACGCCGGTGCTGAAGGGCACGATCGCGACCGCGACCGGCTGGCTTGGCGCTTTTGAGCTCCGGATCGACGACTATGCCGCGCCGGCCCCGTCATCCCGCTCGAAGCTGGTCTTCGGCGAGCCGCGCAACGGCGCGACCTCGCATTGCGACATCGTCATCGACGTCTCCGGCGGGACGCCGCTGTTCCCGGCCGACGATTTGCGCGCCGGTTATCTGCGGGCCGACCCAGGCAGCCCGGCTGCGATCGAGAAGCTGATCGCGGAAGCCGGCCATCTCGTCGGCGAATTCGACAAGCCGACTTACGTCCGGCTGAACGAGGATCTCTGCGCGCATTCGCGCTCGAAGAAGACCGGCTGCACGCGCTGCCTCGAACTCTGCCCGACCGGCGCGATCACGCCGAACGGCGACCATGTCGCGATTTCGGCGGAGATCTGCGCCGGTTGCGGTGCCTGCGCGGCGGTGTGCCCGACAGGCGCGGTGACCTACGCCCTGCCGCCGACCGATGCGCTGCTGCGCCGGCTGCGCACCCTGCTGACGACCTATGCGCAGGCCGGCGGCCGCGAGGCGATCGTGCTGCTGCATGATGGCGAGCATGGCGAGGCGCTGATCGACGCGCTCGCCCGCCACGGTGACGGCCTGCCGGCCCGCGTCCTGCCGCTGCGGGTCAATGAGATCACGCAGATCGGGCTGGAGAGCTTCACCGCCGCCCTGTCTTACGGCGCAGCCGGCGTGCAGGTGCTCGGCCGCGCCCGCGCGAAGCACGATCTCTCGGGGCTGCAGCGCAACCTCGCCTATGCCAACACGCTCGCTTCGGCGCTCGGCTTCGGCGCCGGCAGCGCCGGGCTGATCGAGACCGACGACCCCGACCAGCTGGCGACCGCGCTCGCCCGCCTCGCACCGGGCACCGTCTCGCCCGCGCCGGCGCGCTTCCGCCCGATGGGCGAAGGCCGGCCGCTGCTGCGCCAGACGATCGCCGAACTGCATGCCGCCGCGCCTTCTCCCGTGGCCACGGTGGCGCTGCCGCCGCGCGCGCCCTTCGGCACCGTACATGTCGACACGGAGGGCTGCACGCTCTGCCTCGCCTGCGTCTCCGCCTGCCCGGTGCAGGCGTTGTCGGATGACCCCGACCGGCCGACGCTGAGCTTCCAGGAGGATCTCTGCGTGCAGTGCGGGCTGTGCGAGGCGACCTGTCCGGAGAAGGTCATCACGCTGGAGCCGCGCATCGATTTCGACGCCTGGAAGGGCGGCAAGCGCGTGCTGAAGCAGGAAGAGCCGTTCCACTGCATCAACTGCGCCAAGCCCTTCGGCGTCCGCAGCACGATCGAGAAGATCGCGGCGAAGCTGGAAAACAAGCACTGGATGTTCTCGGGCGACGCCGCCAAACGCATCTCGGTGATCCGGATGTGCGAGGATTGCCGCGTCGAGGTCGTCGTCAACGAGAGCTTCGATCCGCATCTCTCGCCGCAGCGGCCCAATGTCCGCACGACCGAGGATTACCTGCGCGAGCGCCGGGAGCGCGGGGAAGATCCGCTGCAGTAGCGACGGCCTGTCATTCCGGGGCGCGGCAACGCCGCGAACCCGGAACCCACGACCGGGTCAGCGGCTGTTGAGGTTTATCGACGACGGCGTACCCGGTCGCGGGTTCCGGGTTCATCGCTGTGCGATGCCCCGGAATGACAAGCGGAATCAGCGCGTCACCTTCTCCAGCCATTCGACGAGCGCCTGGCGGTCCTCCGCCGAGCCGATGGTCTGCTCGGGCATCTTGGTGCCGGGCGTATAGGCGCTCGGGCCGACCTCGAAGAGCCTGGCGACGGTCTCCTTGCTCCAGACGATGTCCATCGCCTTGAAGGCTTCGGAATAGGCGTATCCCGGTGCGCTCGCGATGCGGCGGCCGAAGAGCCCGTGCAGCGTCGGGCCGGCGCGGTTGCCGTCCGAGGGCGTGAGCGCATGGCAGGCGGCGCAGGCGCGGAAGACCTGCGCGCCGCGCTCGCCCTGAAAGGCCGCCAGCACGTCCGTTCCCGCGCGCGGCACGACGGAGCCGACATGCTCGCCGGTGACCGCATTCCAGCGACGGACCAGCCTGTCGGCCCCGCCCGAGAGAAGCTGCTTTCCATCCGGCAGGAAAGCCAGCGACCAGACCGGCAGGCCCGGCCCGACCAGCGTGGCGCGAATGCCGCGGGTCCGGCGGTCGACCAGCGCGACCTGCCCGCGCAGGCCGCCAGCGGCGATCGTCGTCCCGTCCGCAGACATCGCCAGCGCGATCAGCGGCGTCTCGCCGATCGCGATCTCAGCCCGCGCCTCGCCGTCAGGACCAAACAGGCGCAGGCGCCCATCGGCGGCCGCGACCGCGATCTCGCCATCGGGCGCGATCACGACACCATTGAGCGGGGCCGGCAGGGTAACGATCCGCTCGGCACCCGAATCGGCCGGCCATATCCGCAGCGTCGCGTCATAGCCGGCGCTGACGATGCCGCCCGAGGGAAGGAAGGCGACGCCGTTGACCGGGCCCTTATGGCCTTCCAGCACGCGCGTCTTGCCGTCACCGAGCGAGGTCACGCGCAGCGTCTCGTCCCATGAGGCCGAGGCGAGCGTGCCGGCATCGGCGGAGATTGCCAGCGCCGCGACGGGCCCCTTGTGGCCTTCGAGCACCCGCGCCGGCTCGGTGGCGTTTCCGCGCCAGAGTGCGATCCGGCCATCCTCGGCAGCCGTCGCGAAGCCGAGACCGGGGATGGCGACCACCGCGTTAACCGCGCCCTGATGGTAACGCAGCACGGCATCGGCCGTGCCATCGGCGAGGCGCCACAGAATCGCCGACTGGTCGAAGGAGCCCGTCATAGCAAAGCGGCCGTCGGCGGAGACCGCGATGGCGCGCACCGGCCCGCCGTGGCCGCGCAGCTCCTGGGCGGAAGCTGGATGAGCGAGGCAGAGGAGGAGGGCAAGGGGCTTCAGGACAGATCGCATCGCAGTATCATGAACGCTCGCCGCCAGCGTGACAAAGCGGCCAGTTGCCCCGGTGGGAGCGCCCATCCTATGAAGCCAGTATGCAGCAACCGGTTCCCAGCATGGCCGCCACGCCTCTCAATCTCCGCGGCCTGAAATGCCCTTTGCCGGCGCTGCGGGTCCGCAAGGCGCTGAAGGGGGCAGCGCCCGGCACGCTGTTCCTGGTCGAATGCACCGATCCGATGGCGGCCATCGACATTCCCAACCTGATGCGCGAAACCGGGGATGCGATCGAGGAGAGCCGCAACGACGGCGATCTGCTCGTCTTCCACATCCGCAAGGCGCCGGCCTGAACCGCGCCGATAGGAGTTCAGCCCTTGGCCCTGACCCAAGCCGACATCCTGCGCGCGCTCGAACTGGTGAGGCTGCCCTCGGGCGGACCATCGCTGTCCGCCTCGGGACGCGTCGCCGACATCCTGATCGATGGCGGCAAGGTGATCTTTGCCATCGGCATCGATCCCAGCGAAGCCGGCGCGATGGAGCCGGTGCGCAAGGCGGCCGAGAGCGCTGTCTCCGGACTGCCCGGCGTGACGCAGGTCCTCGTCGGCCTGACAGCCGACAAGGCGCCCTCCTCGGCCGCCGCGCAGGCACGGCAACAGGCCCAGCGTCCCGCTCCCGGTGGGCCAACGCCGAAGGCTGCCGGCGTGCCGGGCGTGAAACAGATCATCGCGGTGGCGTCCGGCAAGGGCGGCGTCGGCAAGTCGACCACCACAGCCAATCTGGCGGTGGCGCTGGCTGCGCTCGGGCTCAAGGTCGGTGTGCTCGATGCCGACATCTACGGCCCCTCGGTGCCCAAGATCTTCGGCATCACCGGCAAGCCGCGGCTGGTCTCGGGGCGGACGCTGGCGCCGATGGAGGCCTATGGGCTGAAGATCATGTCGATCGGCTTCCTCATCGACGAGGAGACGCCGATGATCTGGCGCGGGCCGATGGTGATCTCGGCGATCACCCAGATGCTGCGCGAGGTCGCCTGGGGCGAGCTCGACGTGCTCGTCGTCGACATGCCGCCCGGCACCGGCGACGCGCAGCTCACCATGGCGCAGCAGACGCCGCTGGCCGGCGCCGTCATCGTCTCGACGCCGCAGGATCTGGCGCTGCTCGATGCGCGGCGCGGCGTCGCGATGTTCAAGAAGGTCGAGGTGCCGATCCTCGGCATCGTCGAGAACATGAGCTATTTCATCTGCCCGGAATGCGGCACGCGCTCGGACATCTTCGCCCATGGCGGCGCGCGGCACGAGGCGGAGCGGCTGGGCGTGCCCTTCCTCGGCGAGGTGCCGCTGGCCATGACGATCCGCGAGACTTCCGATGCCGGCCGGCCGATCGTTGCCAGCGATCCGGATTCCGCCCACGCCAAGGCCTATCTCATGATCGCGCGGCAGGTGATGGCGTCGCTGGCGGGCGGGCCCGTGCGGACGGCACCGCGCATCGTCATCGAGTGACGCGCGGCGCTTCAACGCGCAGCGATGTCGGTGGAAACCAGGCCGTCATTCCGGACGCCGCGAAGCGGTGCTGATCCGGAATGACGAGGTGGCTGCGGGTGCTACCGAAGAAACCTCAGAGCCTGACGCCGCTATTGGCAAAGGCGACCTCGACCGGCTTCTGGAAGACATCGTTGAGCACGACGCTTGCGCTGAAAGCCAGCATGGCGGCAACGCAGACCGCAACGATGAATGGTTTCATGATCTTCCCCCAGATGAACACGGCAGCGATAAGCCGCTCTTATGACGAGAGATAGCGACAGGCCGAGATGGGTTCAAGCGGCAGGCAGGGTGGCGAAAAGCCGCTCCGCCTCCGCCAGGTCGTCGGGCTTGTTGGCGTTGAAGAAGGGATCGACCGGCGCTGCCGGCCATTCCGCGCTGGCGCAGCCATGGCGCGCCGTCCAGCGGTCGATCTTGCGCTCGTCTTCCACGGTCAAAGCGTGGCGCAGTTCCTCGCGCAGGCGAACCGGCCAGAGCCCGATGACGGGATGCGTCCAGCCGCCGGATGCGGCGCAGGCCAGCGGCACATCTTGCGCTTCGCGCGCCGCGTGCAGGCGGGCGACGAGATTGCCGGGAATGAAAGGCGTGTCGGCGGCGACGCTGACGAGCCAGTGCAGCGCTGGGCGGTTCTCCGCCATCCAGTCGAGCCCGGCGAGGATGCCGGCAAGCGGCCCGGCGAAATCCGGCACGCTGTCGGCCACGACCGGCAGGCCATAATCCGCGAAACGGGCGGGGTCGCCATTGGCGTTGACCAGAAGCCCATCGCATTGGGGTCCGAGCCGCTCGATGACATGGGCGAGGATGGTGCGGCCCGCGATCAGCCGTAGCGGCTTGTCGCCGCCGCCCATGCGGCGGGCAAGGCCGCCCGCGAGGAGGAGGCCGAGGGTTGGGGGCACGCTCATCGAGAACCCAACTTGTCATTCCGGGGTTTCGCGCAGCGAAGAACCCGGAACCCACGACGGGGTGAGCCCTTTACAACCCCGTCAGATCGTCGAGCCCGGTCGTGGGTTCCGGGTTCGATCCTGCGGATCGCCCCGGAATGACAAAGCCGCTCAGTCATCCCCCGCCCCCTTGCGCCGGCTCTTGCCGCCCTCCTCCTCGACCGTATCGGGATCCTGGTCGAAGACGATGTTCTGCTCTCCGGCGAGTGCGACGAAGCGCTTGCCGCGTGCGCGGCCGATCAGGGTCAGGCCGGCCTTGCGGGCGAGTTCGACGCCCCATTCGGTGAAGCCCGAGCGCGAGACCAGCACGGGGATGCCCATCCGCACCGTCTTGATGACCATTTCAGACGTCAGGCGGCCGGTGGTGTAGAAGATCATCTTCGCGGGATCGACATCGTGCCGGAACATCCAGCCCGCGACCTTGTCGACGGCGTTGTGGCGGCCGACATCCTCCATATAGACCAAGGGCTTGTCGGCCTCGCAGAGGACGCAGCCATGGATCGCGCCGGCCTCGAGATAGAGCGAGGGCGTGGTGTTGATCTTCTTCGTCAGCGCGTAGAGCCAGCTCGTGCGCAGCTCCGCCCTGGGCAGTTCGATCTCGTCGATCGCCTCTATCAGATCGCCGAAGGCCGTGCCCTGCGCGCAGCCGGAGGTCAGCGTCTTCTTCTTTAGCTTCTCCTCGAAATTGGTGCGCTCCGGCGTGCGGACCACGACGACCTCAAGTTCCTCGTCATAGTCGACGGCATCGACGACATCGCCGCGCTTCAGCATGTTCTGGTTCAGCAGATAGCCGAGCGCGAGGGAATCCGGGTGATCGCCGATCGTCATCATCGTGACGATCTCCTGCGCGTTGAGATAGAGCGTCAGCGCGCGCTCGGTGACGACGCGGGTCTCGACCGTCGCGCCGGTCTGGTCGATGCCGGAGACGGTCGCGCCGAGGCGCGGCGCCTGCGGATCGGGCCGGACGAGGTAATCGTCGAGAAAGCTCATGTCCTGCGCCATCGCGGCTGCTCCCGAAGACGGCGGTCAGGCAGCGGCGTGCGCCAAGGATAATGCCCAGGCCTCGATCGCGCCCATCTCGGCGGGGAGTTCGCACCACTCCTCGCCCGCGAAATCGCGCCAGGCCGGCAGAAAATCCTGCCGCACGGCGATGACCAGGGGCACGCCGGCCATGAGCGCCGCCGCGATCTCCTGACGCAACCCCTGCCCGAGCATTTCCTGCCGCCCGAACTTGTTGACGATGACGAGATCGGTCGCGCCGGCCAGAGCGGCCGTCAGCGCGCCGCCGGCTGCTGCGAGACCTGTCGCGTCGAGCCTGCATCCCGCGGACGCCGCGCCACGGTTCTCGCTGATCGGGAAGCGCACCCCGCTGGCGAGATCCTCCAGCGCCATCGACAGGCAACCCTGCTCGCAGGCGCCGTCATTATGCTGCACCACACCGCCCAACCGCAGGCCCCTGCCCTTCAGGCGCCATGCCAGATCGGCCATGAATCCGTCGATCTTGAAACCCGAGGCATAGGGAATGGCGGCCAGCAGCGTCATGACGACGTCATCCCACGAAAAGCCGCGCCATGAAAGCGGTCTCGACGAAAGCACAGCCTGACGGCCAGAGCGCTTTCGTCGCAGGGGCAGCGCCCTCTCCCAGCGAGATGCGGCCTGAGTGTTGCGCGCGCCCTACAGTCGCGCCCGCATGGTCCGGTTACGGTCAAACAGGTCTGTCTCCGGCGCGTTTTCCGGCGGACACCCTCGTTCGGTTTTCAGTTCATGCCCCATCGTCACGTCCAGGCCCCGCTCGATCCCGCCGCTGACGCGGCACTGCTGCTGCGCCGCATCGGCTTCGGCACGCTCGCACTCATCCTGCCGATCGCGTCGCTGGTCTCCCGCCGCGCCGCCGTGGTGCTGGCGCCGATCGGCGTCGTCCTGCTGGTGATCGCGGCGCTGATCGAGGACCCGCGCGGCTTCGGCTCGATGCTGAAGCGGTCCGTGCTGAGTCTGCCCGGCATGATCCTGATCGGGCTCGTCGCCTGGGCGGTCCTCTCCCTCGTCTGGAGCCCCTACACCACCTCGGCCAGCGAGAAGGCCGGCAATCTCGTCCTGGCCGTCGCGCTCGGCTTCTGCGGCAATGCGGCGCTGCCCGAGCGGATGCGCGCCTCGAACCTCAACCTGGCCGCGCTGGGCACCGGCATAGCGGGGGTTTTCGCACTGGCGCTGATCGTCGTCGCGGCGCTGCGGCATGCCGATACCGAGGTCAGCAGCGTCGAGCGCGGTATCAGCGTCATCTTGATCATGGCCTGGCCGGCGCTCGCCTGGCTGCTCTCGCGCGAGCGCGGCCTGAGCGCGGTGGGGCTGTCAGTCGTCGTCGGCCTGCTGGCGCTGACGCGCCTCGAGGATGGTGAGGCCGTGGCCATGATCTGCGGCGCCGTCGCCTTCGGGGCCGTCAGCGCCAATCGCGAAAAGGCGTCCAGCCTCATCGCCGCCGTCATCGCCGGGCTGATGCTGATCGCGCCGCTCCTGCCGTTCCTGCTCATCCCGGTCGTGTCGCGCTTCCCCCAGGGGCTGGGCGATCTCGCGCAATCGCTCTCGGTCTGGGCCGATGTGATCAGCGGCGCGCCGGTCCAGCTCATCACCGGCCATGGGCTCGACACCGTGCTGCGCGGCCGGCTGATCGGCGCCCTGCCGCAATCGGCCCCGATGACCCTGCTGTTCGAGACCTGGTACGAGCTTGGGCTCGTCGGCGCCGCTGCAGCCGCATTCTGCCTGTATTTCGCGATCCGGGCGGCGGGTCGCATGCCGAGCGCGCTGGCGGCGGGCGGCGTCGCCGCCTTCACCACGGCCTTCGCCCTGTCCGCACTCGGCTTTGCGACGCTGCAACCCTGGTGGCTGATGACGCTGACGGCCGTCGTGCTGATGTTCGGCGCCATCGCGCGCGGGCAGTACCGCACCGACCGGCCGGTGGCGCCGCTGCCACTGAAGTCGGCCGGCACCAGCCGTCCAAAGGCCGGCGGCATGGCCGGATAACCTGACCGCTCAAGCCGCAGCGACGCGGCCTGCATTGACGGCATGGCAGGCCACGCCGTCAATCATCGGGGGATTCTCGCCCCGGCAGCGTTCGAAGACCAGCGGGCAGCGCGGATGGAAGGTGCAGCCTGGGGGCGGCGAGATCGGGTTCGGGATCTCGCCCTTCACACCCTCGCGCGCCTTGCCGGTCATGGCGAGGTCGGGCACCGCGTCGAGCAGCATCCGGGTGTAGGGATGGCGCGGGTTGGAAAACAGGCTCCTGCCTTCCGAGACCTCGACCAGACGGCCGAGATACATCACGCCGATCCGCGTCGCCATGTGACGGACGACGGCGAGGTTGTGCGAGATGAAGAGATAGGTCAGCCCGAAACGCTCCTGCAGATCGCGCATCAGGTTGAGGATCTGGGCCTGGACGGAGACGTCGAGCGCCGAGGTCGGTTCGTCGCAGACGATAAACTCAGCGTTGGAGGCCAGCGCGCGGGCGATCGCGATGCGCTGGCGCTGGCCGCCGGAGAACTCGTGCGGGAATTTCGAGCGGTCGTCGGGATGCAGGCCGACCAGCGTCAGCAATTCGCTGACGCGCTCCGCGACCGCCTGCTCGCCATCGACGATGTCGAAGGCGCGGATCGGCTCCGCGATGATGCGCCCGACGCGCCAGCGCGGGTTGAGCGAGGCATAAGGGTCCTGGAAGATCATCTGGATGCGCCGGCGCAGGCGCTGACGCTCCTGGGCGACGGCGGCGTCATGCATCGAGACGCCGGCGATCGCGACCGTACCGTCGGAGGGCGGCAAGAGCCCGACCACCATGCGCGCCACGGTCGACTTGCCCGAGCCGGATTCGCCGACGAGCGCGAAGGTCTCGCCACGGCGGATGCCGAATGAGACGCCGTCCACCGCCTTGAGATACTGGCGAGGCGCATGCTCCAGCATGCGGTTGAGCCAGGGCTTCGAGACGTCGAAGACGCGCCTGAGGTCGCGGACCTCGACGAAAGGGGGCTCTGTACCGGGAGGAGCGCTCATAAGGTTAGCTCCACGCTGGCTTTGCCGAACGGCGGTTCGTCATAGAGGTGGCAGGCGACCTTTCGATTCCCCACCGCGATCAGCTCGGGCCGCTCGACATGGCAGCGGGCGAAGGCCTCGCCACAGCGCGGATTGAAGGCGCAGCCCGGCGGAATCGCCGAGAGACGCGGCATCGAACCGGGGATCTGGACCAGCCGCCGCGCCTCCCCCTCGAGCGAGGGGATCGCTCCCATCAAGCCCTTCGCATAGGGGTGGAGCGGCGCCTTCACGACGTCGCGCACCGGCCCGATCTCGGCGATGCGGCCGGCATACATCACGGCGACGCGGTCGGCAGTCTCGGCGATGACGCCCATGTCGTGGGTGACGAGCATGACCGAGGCGCCACGCTCCCGGCAGAGTGTCTTGATCAGCGCGATGATCTGCGCCTGCACGGAGACGTCGAGTGCCGTCGTCGGCTCGTCGGCGATGATGAACTCCGGCTCGGCACAGAGTGCGAGCGCGATGACGACGCGCTGGCGCATGCCGCCGGAGAATTCGTGCGGGTAGCCATCGATTCGGCGCTCGGGGGCGGGGATGCCGACCTCGTCGAGCAGGGCGATGGCGCGGGCACGCGCCTGCGCGGCGTTGAGGTCGGTGTGGACGCGGATCGTCTCGATCAGCTGCTCGCCGACCCGATAGAGCGGGTTCAGGCTGGTCAGCGGGTCCTGGAAGATCATGCCGATGCGCCTGCCGCGAACTTGACGCATCGCCTCGGGGGCCAGGTCGTCGATCCGCTCGCCCGAGAGCAGAACCTGCCCGCCCGCGATCCGACCTGGCGGGTCGATCAGGCCGATGATGGCCGAGCCGGTGACGGATTTGCCGGCACCCGATTCCCCGACGACGCCCAGAACCTCGCCGCGCGCGACATCGAAGGACACGCGATCGAGCGCGCGCAGGGTGCCGCGACGGGTGACGAACTCGACGGTGAGGTCGCGGACGGAGAGGATGGGGACGCCATTATCGAGCTGCATCGCTCACCTCAGCTTCGGGTTCAGCGCGTCGCGCAGCCAATCGCCGAACAGGTTGATCGACAGGGCAAACAGCACCAGCACGAGCGAGGGGAAGAGCAGGATCCACCACTCGCCGGAGAACAGGTATTGCTGCCCGAAGCGGATCAGCGTGCCCAGCGAGGGCTGCGTGGGAGGCATGCCGACGCCGAGGAAGGAGAGCGTCGCCTCCTCGATGACGGCGAGCGCCAGGTTGATCGTGGCGATGACCAGCACCGGCCCTGCGACATTGGGCAGGACATGCTTGAGCATCACCGGCCAGGCCTTCAGCCCGATCAGGCGGGCGGCATCGACATAGACCTTGTTCTTCTCGACCAGCGTCGAGCCGCGCACGGTGCGGGCATATTGCGCCCAGTTCGACAGGCCGATGGCGACAACCAGCACGAGCAGCGTCATGCGCTCCTGCAAGGCGGGCGGGATCAGCCCCCGCGCGACACCGAAGACCAGGAGCGCCACCAGGATCGCCGGGAAGGAGAGCTGCACGTCGGCGACGCGCATGATCAGCGCCTCGGTGCGGCCACCGAGATAGCCGGCCACCAGCCCCAGCCCCACGCCGATGACAAGCGAGAACAGGACAGAGGCCGCGCCGACCAGCAGCGAGACGCGCGAGCCGTAGAGAATGGCCGAGAAGATGTCGCGCCCTTGCGCATCCGAGCCCAGCCAGAAGACCTTGCCGGTGATCTCGTTGGGCTGCATCGGCCGCGAGAAGCCGTCGGAGAGATCGAGCGAGGCGGGATCAAACGGGTCATAGGGCGCGATCAGGGGGGCCGCGACCGCCGCCAGCACCAGCACCAGCGCCATCAGCGTGGCGACGACCGTGACCGGCGAGGAGCGGAACGAGAAGGCGAGATCGGCATCCCAGAGCCGCGCGAGGCGGCCGGGAGGGGTGGGGGGCGCAGGCATAATCGTCATGATGTGAACATCCCCCTCACTTCGCCATCGCCGGATTGCCGGTCCGCAGGCGCGGATCGAGCGCGACATAGACGAGATCGACGACGAGCGAGGTCAGCACGAAGACGAAGGCGACGAAGAGCAGATAGGCCGACATGACGGGCACATCGACGAACTGGACGGCATTGACGAAGAGCGCGCCCAGCCCCGGCCACTGGAAGACGGTCTCGGTGACGATGGCGAAGGCAATGACGCCGCCGAGTTGCAGGCCGGCGATGGTGATGACCGGGATCATGGTGTTGCGAAGGGCGTGGCGGAACTCGATGCGGTGCTCGGGGATGCCCCGCGCACGAGCAAAACGGATGAAATCGGTCCGCATCACCTCCAGCATCTCGGAGCGGACGAGGCGCATGATCAGGGTCAACTGCAGGAAGCCGAGCGTAAGCACCGGCATGACCAGCGATTTCAGCCCGCTCGTCGTGAGCAGCCCGGTCGTCCACCAGCCGAGCGCGACCGTATCGCCGCGCCCGAAGGAGGGCAGCCAGCGAAGTTCGACGGCGAAGATGTAGATCAGGCCGATGCCGATCAGGAAGGTCGGCAGGCTGACGCCGATCAGCGACAGCGCCATTACGAGATTGGCGATCCAGCCGTCGCGCCGGATCGCCGCGTAGACGCCGAGCGCGATGCCGGTGACGAAGGCGAAGATCGCCGAGAGCACGGCGAGCTCGACGGTCGCGGGAAGCCGCTCCAGGATCAGCGACGAGACCTTGCGGCCCTGTCGGTAGGAGATGCCGAAATCGCCGCGCGCCGCATCCGCGACGAAGCGGGCGAATTGCAGCGGCACGGGGTCGTTGAGGCCGAGCCGCTCGGTCAGCTCGGCGCGGTCCTGCAGCGTCGCTTCCTGGCCGAGCATGTTGACGACGGGATCGCCGACGAAGCGGAACATCGAGAAGGCGATGAAGGCGACGGCCAGCATCACCACGACGCCCTGCATCAGCGAGCGCAGGATATAGGCGAGCATGGCGGGGTTACCCTCCGAAGGCCGTCGTCACGTCATTTCCAACCTCGCCGTCATCCGGGACGCAGCGCAGCGGAGCTGCGGGATCCATCATAGGGCTGGACGGTGCTCTATGATGGATCCCGGAGCAGCGCCGCTGACGCGGCTTGTCCGGGATGACGGCGTGGTTCACGAAGCCAGGACGCGAAAGCGGCTACGACCCCTTGAAGCTCACCATCTTCAACTTCGGGTTGTTGCCGACATCGACGGGAATATCGAGCGTCGTGTTCATCGCGTAGCTGAGCGACTGATGGTGGATCGGCAGGTAGATCGTCTCGTCCTTGAGCTTGGCCCAGAGCTTGGCGATCGTGGCGTCGCGCTTGGGGATATCGACCTCGCGCGACAGCGACTGGATTTGCGCATCGACCTCGGCATCCTTGAAGCCGGTGGCGTTCCATGACCCCTGCGAGCCGGTGCGCGAGTGGTACATGTAGGAGAAGATGTAGTCGGAATCATAGGTCGGGACGCCCCAGCCGACGAGGTAGAACTCGGTCTCGGGCGGGTTCTTCTGGATCAGGTTGAAGTGGATCGACTTCGACTGCGAGACCAGGTTCACCTTGACGCCGATCTGCGCGAACATGCCCACCGCCGCCTGGCAGATGCCCTCGTCATTGACGTAGCGATCATTGGGGCAATGCAGCGTGGTCGAGAAGCCGGTGGGATAGCCGGCCTCCGCCAGCAGCGCCTTTGCCTTGGCGTTGTCGACCGCCGGGAAGGAGTCCAGTTCCTTGGTCCAGCCATTGACGAAGGGCGGCATGATCACGCCGGTCGGCACCGACTCGCCGCGCATGACGACGCGCTGGATCGCCGGGCGGTTGATCGCCATGTTGAGCGCCTGGCGGACTTTCTTGTCGGCGAAGGGGTTCTTGCCCTGGACGTCGTCGCCCTTCAGGTCGGCGGAGGCGACGTCCATGCCGAAGAAGATGGTGCGGTTTTCGGCGCCCGAATTGACGCGCAGCTTGGGCTGGCTCTTGAGCCTTGCGATGTCCTGCACAGGAACGTCCTGGACGAAATCGACCTCGCCGGAGAGCAGCGCCGCGACGCGGGTGGCGTCCTGCTTGATCGGCACGAAGGTCAACTCGGTGATCTCCAGCGGCACCTTGCCCTTGGCCCAATAGGCCTCGTTGCGCTTCATCACCGTCTTCACGTCGGTCTCACGCGAGACCAGCGTGAAGGGGCCCGTGCCGTTGGCGTTGCGGACGGCGAAGTTCTCTTCCTTGTTCTTGAAATCCTGCGCCTTGGTGGCGCCGTTCTTTTCCGCCCAGGCCTTGCTCATGATGCGGATCGAGGAGGTGTTGTTGACCAGGAGCGGGTTGGGCCCCTTGGTCTTGATGCGCACGGTCAGGTCGTCGACCTTGCTGACCTTCTCGACCGAGGTGAGATAGCCCTTGAAGTCGGAGGTCGGCTGCATGGCGCGCTCATAGGAGAACACCACGTCGTCGGCGGTGAGCGCGCTGCCGTCATGGAACTTGACGTTCCCTTCGAGCTTGAACTCCCAGGTGGTCGGATCGTCGGGCAGGACGCGCCAGGACGAGGCGAGCAGCGGCAAAAGCTTTCCGGCATGGTCGCGCTCGGTCAAGCTTTCATAGATGTGCTGGTTGAGCGAGGTCGTCGGGCCCTCGTTCTGGCCATGCGGATCGATCGTCAGGGCGTCGCCGGCGGCGGCCCATTTCAGCGGCCTGGCCTCGGCGGCGCCCAGCGCCAGCAATGAGACCCCGAGCAACGCGGCAGCAAACCCGAAAACACGCGATTTCATCGGATGACACCTCCCTTGCAGGCACCGTGCGGCGCCTGAAAGGAGACGATGTTAGGGGCAGCCCGCGCGCGAGTCACGGGGCTAATGTGCGCGAGGCGCATAGCCGAAAGCAGGGCTTGCCCGACCTTGCGGCAAAGGGGCGTCGAGGCCTTCGCGCCCTACCGTTTCCGCAGGGCGGCGAGATCCGGTGCCGGCGCGTTGCCTGCTTCGTCGAGCCTGGCCATCAGCTCACCAAAAAACCGCGCGCCTTCGCCCATCGAGACGCAGATGGTTGGCGCCAGGCTCTCGGGGCAGCCCCGGCTCCGGGCTCGAAGCTATCGTTCGGCAGCGCTTCGAACGTTTGCGGAATGGAGGCCGCCGAACAAGCGGACAAAAGCGCGGACATGGCGATGGCCGACGACAGATGCAGAATGCCTCGCGCGATGAGGTTCATGCATGCGTCTGATCCTGCTGGCCCTCGCCAAGGAAGCCCCGCGTCCGTTGCAGCTCACCGTGAGCTGCAGGTCTGTTACGGTCGAAAGCGGAACCGCGCGAGCGGCTCCTCAGCGCTCAATCGAGGACCGCGATCATGGTGCACGATGTGTAGCCGCTGATGCTTTTGTAGAGCTTCGCGTCCGAAACGCCTCCGCCTCGCTTGATCGCAAGAAGACGGGCGATCAAGCTGGCCGAAGTGGCGTTGGTCTGGCCGATATTCTTGGAGCCCTTCAGGAAGCGAACGGATGTGTATGGGGTGCGATCGGGTACGCCGGCCTCGATCAGGCCGGCTTTCGTCCATGTCGCGATTTCGGGAAGTGTGACGGTAATCTCAGCCATTGGGTTCTCCGTTAAAGAGGCCCTATCGCACGCCGCGTCGCGTTCCGCGACTAAAACAGGCTGCGCGCCGCAATATATGCATCTCTGCGAGCGTCCGGAGGGGCGTCAAAGGGTGGACGCACCGAAGTCACCGCTCCCCGCATCCGGCTCGAACGGGCTACCGCGCCAGATCCGCGATCAGCCGGCGCACGAAGTCCGTGCCGGCGTCGAGTTGCGCCACCGTGATGAACTCGTCGGGCTGGTGGGCCTGGGCGATGTCGCCGGGGCCGCAGACCACGGTCGACCAGCCGGCGCGCTGGAACAGGCCGCCCTCGGTACCGTAGGCCACGACATGACGGCCATTGTCGCCGGTCAGGCGACGGCAGATTTCCTCGGCCGCGCCATTCTCCTCGGGGCCCATCGCGGGCGTGTCGGAGGTGACGACGAAGTCGATGCCGGTCTCGGGCGCGATCGCCTGCATCTGAGCCTCCAGTTCGGCGACCTCGGCGCGGTAGCGCTGCGCGTAAGCTTCGAAGGTCTCGCCGGGGATGCAGCGGACCTCATGGGTAAACATGCAATGCTCGGCGGTGATGTTCACCGCCGTGCCGCCGTTGACGACGCCGACATGCAGCGTGGTGTAGGGCGGCTCGAAGCCGTTGCCGGCGTCGGCCTTCGCCTTGTTCTCGGCCATGACCCGGCTGTGCCAGTCGATCAGCCGGCCGGCGATCATCACGGCGGGCACGCCGATATCGACGCGGCTGGAATGCACGGCATGGCCGCGCACGGTCGTCTTCATCCGCAGGCCGCCCTTATGACCAGTGACCACCTGCATCATCGAGGGCTCGCCGACGATGACGGCCGCGGGCTTCATCCCGTCCGCCACCATCGCCTTGATGAGGACGCGAGCGCCTTGGCAGCCGACCTCCTCGTCATAGGACAAGGCGATGTAGATCGGCCGCTTCAGCGGCGCCGCCAGCATCTCCGGCACGAGCGCCAGCGCGATGGCATCGAAACCCTTCATGTCGCAGGCGCCGCGCCCGTAGAGCTTGCCGTCTCGCTCGGTCAGCGTCCAGGGATCGGCGGTCCAGTCCTGTCCGGCGACCGGCACGACATCGGTGTGACCGGAGAGCACGACGCCGCCCTCCACCCTGGGGCCGATCGTGGCGTAGAGATTGGCTTTGTCGCCGTCGGCGTTGTGCGCCAGCGTGCTTTCGACGCCGAGCCCTGCCAGGTAGTCGCGGCAGAAATGGATCAGGTCGAGATTGCTGCGCTGCGATTCCGTGTTGAAGGAAACCAGCTTGGCGAGCATGTCTTTCGGCGTCATCGTCACGAGGCGGTTCTCCAAAAGACGGCGCTAGGCAGGTTTCATGCCGGCAGGCTTCGGGCCGCCTGCTGATATATGTGTAGGCGCCCGCGGGCCGCCTGCCAACGATTGCGTTTCCGTGCGCGCCGCTGCTCCCTATAAGAACTGCGACCAAGCAAGAGGCGCATGCATGACCTTCGACGTCACTCTGGCCGACATCCAGGCCGCCGCCGCGCGCATCGCCGGCAGAATCCGGCGCACGCCGACCTATCACAGCGCCGGCCTCTCGGCCCGGCTCGGCGTCGAGACCGTGGTCAAGGTCGAGAGCCTGCAGCTCGGCGGGTCCTTCAAGGTGCGCGGCTGCTTCAACAAGCTGATGAGCCTGAGCGAACGGGAGTTGGCGCGCGGCGTCGTCACGGTCTCCGGCGGCAACCATGCCATCGCCGTCGCGCTGGTGGCGAAGACGATGGGCGCGCGCGCGCTCGTGCTGATGCCGAAGAACGCGGCGGCCTTCAACGTCGACATGGCGCGCTCGCTCGGCGCCGAGATCGAACTCTGCGAGGACTCGATCGAAGCCTTCGCCAAGGCCGACGAGCATGCCGCGCAGGGCATGACCCATGTCCATTCCTATGACGACCCGGCCATCATCGCCGGCCATGGCTCGCTCGGCCTCGAGATGAACAACGACGCCGGCGGACGGCTCGACCATGTCTTCATCTCGATCGGCGGCGGCGGCTTCGCGGCCGGCGTCGGCGCGGCGATGAAGGGGCTCGACCCGGCGCTACGCATCCATGGCGTCGAGACGGAAGGTGCGACGACGATGACGCAGGCGCTGGAGGCCGGCAAGCCGGTGGCGATCCGGCCGACTTCGATCGCGCGCACGCTGGGCGCCCCCTTCGCGACGGAGCGGACGATGGCCGCCGCGCGCCAGTTTGTCGAGGACATCGTCATCGTTCCCGACGCCGAGGCGGTGCGCGAGATCATCTGGGTGCTGCAGAACGGGCGCGTTCTGCTGGAGCCGGCTGCGGCCTGCGTGGTGGCCGCGGCTGAGGCCAGCAAGGTGATGTTCAAGCCCGGTGAGCGCGTCGGCCTCGTGCTCTGCGGCTCGAATGTGGCGCTTGACGACATCGCGGCCTGGCGGGCGCAGTTCGGGGTCTGACCAGACGTGACGACGGCGCGCGGCTGCGTCCCGAAAGCCGACCTTGACGATGCGGCGCGTTCGGGGTTCTGGAAGATATATTGCCGCGCCCGCGCGATCAGGCGGGGGGCCGCTCCGGTGGGGCGCGGACGAACCATGAGGGATGCGAGATGGAAATCCTCGACCACAAGACGCAGCCGCAGGACAAGTGGCGCGACGGCGTGATGACCGAGATGCGGGTTTCGGCCCTCGTGCAGAGCAAGCAGCTGTGCATCTTCGAGCAGTTCTGCGATCCCGGCCTCGGTGCGCCGATGCATCTGCATGCCGTCGAGGAGGTGCTGGAGGTCATGGGCGGCACGGCCGAGATCTATCTGCGCGACAAGACCATGATCGTCACCGCCAACCAGTCGGTGCTGGTGCCGGCGGGCGCGCGCCACGGCTTCAAGAACATCGGCACCGACACGCTGCATGTGCGCGCGACGCTGGCGGCCGCCATCTTCGAGGCGTCCTATGACGACCGCAACGAGCTGTCGCGCCGCTACGTTCCCGCCGACGCCTGATCAGCGCCGCTTCAACCTGCCGATCCAGCGATCCGCCTCCGGCCGATCGCGCTTGCCCTTGTCGAGGTCACGATGCCCAAAGCCGAACTCATTGCCGCGCTTCATCCCGAGCTCACTGCGATCCGCCGCGACCTGCACCGCCATCCCGAGTTGATGTACGACGTCCACCGCACCGCCGGGATCGTCGCCGAGAAGCTCAAGGCCTGGGGCGTCGACGAGGTCGTCACCGGCATTGGCCAGACCGGCGTCGTCGGCGTGATCAAGGGCCGCAATCAGGGCTCCGGCAAGGTTGTCGCCATGCGCGCCGACATGGACGCGCTGCCGATCCATGAGGAGACCAATCTCGAACACCGCTCGACCGTGCCGGGCAAGATGCACGCCTGCGGCCATGACGGCCACACCGCCATGCTGCTCGGCGCCGCCAAATACCTCGCCGAGACCCGCGATTTCGACGGCACCGCGATTGTGATCTTTCAGCCGGCGGAGGAAGGCGGCGCCGGCGCCAAGGCGATGATCGACGACGGGCTGATGACGCGCTTCGGCATCCAGCAGGTGTATGGCATGCACAACAAGCCGGGGCTCCCGATCGGCCAGTTCGACGTCCGCAAGGGCCCGACAATGGCGGCTGCCGACCGGATCCACATCAAGATCGAGGGCAAGGGCGGGCATGCCGCCGCGCCGCACCGCGTCAACGACCCGATCGTCGCCGCCTGCCAGCTTGTGACCGCGCTCCAGACGATCTCCTCGCGCAATGCCGACCCGCTCGACTCCATCGTCGTCTCGGTCACCGCGATCAATGCGGGCGAGGCCTTCAACGTCATTCCGCAGACGGTCGAGCTCAAGGGCTCGGTGCGGACGCTGACGCCGCAGATGCGCGAGCTGGCGGAGAAGCGCATAAAGGAAGTCACCGCCGGCATCATGACCGCCTTCGGCATGAGTGTCGTTTGCGACTATCTCCACGGCTACCCTGTGACCTTCAACCATGCAGAGCAGGCCGATTTCGTGGTCGGGACGATCGAAGCCGCCTTCGGCGAAGGCAAGGTCGACACCACCGTGCCGCCGACGATGGGCTCGGAGGATTTCTCCTACATGCTGGAGGAACGCCCCGGCGCCTTCATCAACATCGGCAATGGCGAGTCGGCGGGGCTCCACCACCCGGCCTATGAGTTCAACGACGCGGTCATCCCGGTCGGTGTGACCTATTGGGCGAACCTCATCGAGACCGCGATGCCTGCGAAGGCCTGAAATCCGAGCGTGAAGGGCCCTGGCCATGCGTGACATCGATTGCCTGGTGATCGGGGCCGGCGTCGTCGGCCTCGCGGTGGCGCGGGCGCTGGCGCTCGCCGGACGCGAGGTCGTCATCGCGGAGGCGGCCGAGGGCATCGGCACGCAGACCTCGGCGCGCAACAGCGAGGTCATCCATGCGGGCATCTATTATCCGCCGGGGTCGCTGAAGGCGAAGGTCTGCGTCGAGGGGCGCAAGCGGCTCTACGCCTATCTCCGCGAGCGCGGATTGCCCCACAAGGCCTGCGGCAAGCTGATCGTTGCGACCAACGCCGCGCAGAAGCCCGCGCTGGAGACGATCATGGCGCGCGCCCAGGCCTCGGGCGTCGACAGCCTGCGCTGGCTCGACGCCGCCGAGGCGAAGGCGATGGAGCCGGAGGTGCGCTGCGAGATCGCGCTGTTTTCTCCTGACACCGGCGTCGTCGACAGCCACGCCCTGATGCTGTCGCTGCTCGGCGAATGCGAGGCGGCTGGTGGCTCGCTGGCGCTCAACACGCCGATCGCCGGCTGGCGCCGCGAGGCGGACGGCTTCAGCGTCGATTTCGGCGGCGGCGATCCCGCGACCTATTCGGTCAAGACGATCGTCAATTCGGCCGGCCACGGCGCGCCGAAACTGCTCGGGCAGTTGGAGGGTTTCCCGGCCCAGCACGTTCCGGTGCAGCACTACGCCAAGGGCAATTACTTCGCGCTTCTGGGCAAGCAGCCCTTCTCGCATCTGGTCTATCCGGTGCCCGAGGCTGCGGGTCTCGGGATCCATGCCACGATCGACATGGGCGGGCGCGTCAAGTTCGGGCCCGATGTCGAATGGGTCGCGCATGACCAGGACCTTGTCGTCGATCCGCAGCGCGCGGAGAAATTCTACGCCGCGATCCGGACCTATTGGCCGGCGCTGCCCGACGCTGCGCTCGTCGCCGACTATGCCGGCATCCGCCCGAAGCTGCATGGGCCGAGCGAGCCGATGCCGGATTTCCGCGTCGACGGGCCGCAGGTCCATGGCGTGGACGGGCTGGTCAATCTGCTGGGCATCGAGAGCCCCGGCCTGACGAGTTCGCTGGCGCTCGCGGATCTGGTGGTGGAGCGGCTGCAGTAGCAGCCGACCGTTTTACAGGGGCGGCGCGCCGAGTACGGCACACCAATGGTCGCGCCGCGCCTTCAAAACGCGGTCGCGGCCGGCCGCCAGAGCATCCTCGTCCAACCGCTCGACCTCCTCGATGACGAAGTCCGTCTCGTCATGGCGACGCCAGGCGGACTGCAGGCTGGCATCGCGATGGGTTCCCTGGCGCAGCATGAACATGAGCCGGTTGCCGATGGCGGCGAGATCGAGCGCGTGCCCCACCCATGTTTCACCGCTGGCGGTGCAACGCACCCGATAGATGCCGAGCGCCGCTTTTCGCTCTTTATAGGCCGCGATCGCAGCCCTCCGTTCGTCCTGTCTCATTGGTCCGTTCCTGCTTGATCACCAGCATGCAAATATCACCCGGATATAATTGACACAAGCATTTTGATCCGGGTATAAATGGACATGACCTTATCGAACATCGACACGCCGCCCCGCCCTTCGACCGCCTTCGCTGGCGAGAACGTTTTGACGCGGGGCCCCCTTGCAGCGGTCGCGATCGCCGTCCGCGACCATCTCGACCATCACCCGGACAGCAGCGTCCTGGTGTTCGAGGATGCGACAGGGGCAGTCGTCGACCTTGATCTGCGGGGCTTGCCGGCCGATATAGCGGCCCGCCTTTCGGCCTGTGAGCCGCGCGGCCGGGGGCGACCGAAACTCGGCGTCGTCGCACGCGAGGTCACCCTGTTGCCGCGGCATTGGGAGTGGCTTGCACAACAGCCCGGCGGCGCGTCGCCGGCCTTGCGACGGCTGATCGAGGATGCGCGGCGAAGGGATCGCGGCGGAACGCAGGCGAGGTCGTCGCAGGAAGCGGCCTACCGCTTCCTGAACGCCCTTGCAGGTAATCTGCCGGGTTACGAGGACGCTCTGCGAGCCCTGTTCGCCGGCGAAGAGGTTCGGTTCGCTACGATGACCGCAGATTGGCCCGAGGACATCCGGACCTATGCGCAGGAACTCGCCTGGGGATCGTTGCGCGAAGGGGACTAAGCCCGCAACGCCTTGAATGCCTCGCTGGCCTCTTTCGCCAGCTGCGTCACACGCTTCCAGTCGCCCGCCGCGATGGCGTCAGCCGGGACGAGCCAGGAGCCGCCGACGCAGATGACCTGCGGCAAGGCGAGGTAGCTGGCAAGATTGTTCAGGCCGACGCCGCCGGTCGGGCAGAAGCGCATCTGCGGGAAGGGGCCCGATAGCGCCTTCAGGGCCGGCGGCCCGCCCGCCGTTTCGGCGGGGAAGAACTTCGCGACGGTGCGGCCGGCGGCGACCGCGCGCATGCAGTCCGACGCTGTGGCGACACCGGGCAGCCAGGGCAGCCCGGCCGCCTTCAGCGCCTCGTCGACCGCCTCGCTGAAGCCTGGGCTGACGACAGCCTGGGCGCCGGCATCCCTCACCTGCGCGACCTGCACCGGCGTGACGACCGTTCCGGCGACCGGCAGCGCACCCGGCACCGATTTGGCGATGGCCTCAAGCGCCGCGAGGCCGGCCGGGCGGCGCAGCGTGACCTCGACGACATCGATGCCACCTGCGACGAGCGCATGGGCGAGATCGACGGCCCGCGCAGCATCCTCGATCACCACGACCGGAATCACGCCACAGGCCTCGAGCCGGGCAATCGCGGCAGTCTCGTCCATATTCTCGTCTTTCAATCGATTTGAACGTGTCGGGTGGGTCTACTCTTTCGCCCAATAGACGTCGAGCCCCTGCGGGCGCGCCAGCAACAGATCGACCGGGAGCGGGCTGGCACGTTCGGCAGCCGTCGTCAGGACCGCTTCCTTGACCGCGCCGGAGACCAGCAGGCTCGCCCAGCCCGCACCGGTCAGGCGCGCCGGCGACAGGGACAGGCGCGGCGGCAGGCCGGGTGGATGAGCGATGGCGATGCCACTGTCGGGCGCCGCAGGGAACCCCGCCTCCCCACCCGGAAAGAGCGAGGCGATGTGGCCGTCCGTGCCCATGCCGCTGACGAGCAGGTCTAGCGGCGGCATCTCAGCCAGTTCGGCGCAGAGCACGGCGGCGGCCGATTCGATGTCGCTGCCATGGCCGTGGAAGGAGAGATAGGCGACCCTGCCCTCGCGCAGCGGAGCAAACTGCTCGCGGATCATGCGTTCGTTGGAGGCTTCGTCATCGGCCGCAACGAAGCGCTCGTCGGTCGGCAGCAGCGTCACTTTTCCCCAATCGAGATCGATCTCGCCCAGCGCCGCAAGAAAGCGCGCCGGCGTTGTACCGCCGGGCACGGCGAGCGACGCCCTGCCCTGCCCTGCCAGGAGCGCGCGCAGGCGAATCGAGACGGCTTCCGCCAACGCCTCCGAGGCATCGGCCAGGGTCGCAAAGCGATGCCAGGCAACGGGTCCGCCGATGTTGGGGCTGCCTGCCATCAATCGAAATCCGGGTCGGCCCAGGAGCGGCCTTCGCGCTCGATCAGCCCGATCGCCTGCGAGGGCCCCCAGGAGCCGGCGGCGTAACGATGTGGATGCGGCGCATAATCCTGCCAGCCGGCGATGATCGGATCGACCCAGGTCCAGGCCTGCTCGACCTCGTCGCGATGCATGAACAGGGTCTGGTCGCCACGAATGACATCCGTCAGCAGGCGCTCATAGGCGTCGGGCGTGCGCTCGTCGAAGGCGGTCGAGTAGCGTAGATCGAGCTGGCGCGGCACGATCTTGAGCCGGCCGGAGCCCGGAACCTTCATCATCAGCTGGAGCTGCACGCCGTCATTGGGCTGCAGGCGGATCAGCAGACGGTTGGCGTAGAGCTTGTCGCAGGAGCCGCCGCCGAAGATCGAATGCGGCACCGGCTTGAAGGTGACGACGATCTCGGAATAGCGCTGCGCCATGCGCTTGCCGGTGCGCAGATAGATCGGCACGCCGGCCCAGCGCCAGTTGTCGAGCTCGCAGCGAATCGAGACGAAGGTTTCGGTGTTGCTGAGATGGCCGAGTTCATCGGCATAGCCGCGCACGCGCTGGCCGTCGATCTGGCCCGCCCCGTACTGGCCGCGCACGGTGTAGCGCTCGACATCGGGCCCGACGATCGGGCGCAGCGCCTTCAGCACCTTGATCTTCTCGTCGCGGACGGCGCCGGCCTCCAACATGTTCGGTGGCTCGATGGCAAAGAGGGTGAGCAACTGCATGAGATGGTTCTGGACCATGTCGCGCATCTGCCCGGCCTTGTCGTAATAGCCGGCGCGGCTTTCCAGCCCGACCGTCTCGGCGACCGTGATCTGGACATGGTCGATGTCGCGCCCGGTCCAGGAGCGCTCGAACAGCGTGTTGGCGAAGCGCAGCACCAGCAGGTTCTGCACCGTCTCCTTGCCGAGATAATGGTCGATCCTGTAGGTGCGGCTTTCGGGAAGGATGCGCGCCACCGCGTCGTTGATCTCGCGGGCCGAGGCGAGATCGCGCCCCAGCGGCTTTTCCAGGATGACGCGCGAGGTCGGCGTCAGGATGTCGGCGGCGGCCAGGTTCTCGCAGATCGGGATGAAGAGATCCGGCGGCGTCGAGAGGTAGAAGGAGCGGACGCGGTCATTGTCGCCGAGCGCCGTCTTCAGCGCCTTGAAGGTCTCGGGCTTCACGGCATCGAGCATGACCACGGTAAGGCGCTGCAGGAAGGCTTTGATGTCGTCCTTCGAAAGCCCCTCCTCTGTCAGTCGCTTGGCGATCTGCTTCGGCAGGCCTTCGACATCCTCCGCCTTGCGGACGATGCCGATAATGCGGCTCTCACCCGGCAGCACGCCTTCGCGGCTGCGCTGGGCCAGGGCCGGAAACAGCTTGCGCATGGCGAGATCGCCGCCCGCGCCGAAGATCACCAGATCGAAAGACGGAACCGGGGTCCGCTCGGGAATCGTTTCAGGCCGGAGGGCTCGCTCGGCGATGGCGTCCATATCTCTCACTTCTCCATACCGGGTCGCGTTTCGCAGGCGACGTCCATGAGGACTCCGGACTTGCGACGAGAATGCGACCAAGGCGGCCGATTGCCAAACGCTTAGATCACAGAGCCGCTGTTGCAGTCAGCCCGCAGATCGTGCCGGCAAGGCACCGAGACAGTGCCCCTCAGCCGCGCCTGAAGCCTTCACTTGCGGTCAGCAATTGCTGCGCGTACGCCGTCTGCGGCGTCCGCGCGGCGAGGGTCCCGGCGGTCATTTCCTCGACGCCGCGACCGAACTGCATCACCAGCAGGCGCTGGCACATATGCGCCACCACCGCGAGATCGTGGCTGACGAGGATATAGGTGAGCTTTCGCTCCTTGCGCAGGGCTTGCAGCAGGTTGAGCACCTCGGCCTGGATCGAGACGTCGAGTGCAGAGGTCGGCTCGTCGAGCAGCAGGACCTTGGGCTCGAGCACGAGCGCGCGCGCGATCGCGACACGCTGGCGCTGGCCGCCGGAGAGCTGGTGGGGATAGCGGAAGCGGAAGGAAGCCGGCAGCCCGACCTCGGACATCGCCCGGCCGATGCGTGTCTCGGCATCGCCGATGCGATGGATCGCGAGGGGCTCGGCCAGGGCGTCGTCGATGGTCTTCTTTGGGTGCAGCGAACCGTAAGGGTCCTGGAAGACCATCTGCACGGCCCGGTAGAACGCCTTGTCGCGGCGCTTGGGCTGAACCTGCCCGTCGAACGCGACCGTGCCGCTCCAGTCGGCGTTCAGCCCCGACAGCACGCGCAGCACGGTCGACTTGCCCGAACCGGATTCGCCAACGATGCCGTAGCTCTCGCCGGGCGCGACCGTGAAGGACAGGTCCTTCACGACATGGGAATCGCCGAAGGAAACGTTGAGGCTGTCGACGCGAATGGCGGGTTGAATGGTCATGCGGGCAACTCGCTGTCATTCCGGGGCTTCGCACAGCGAAGAACCCGGAACCCACGGCTGGGCGCACGATTCGGACTGCATGCAGGTTCAACCCGGTCGTGGGTTCCGGGTTCGCTGCTGCGCAGCGCCCCGGAATGACAGAAGAGGGACGCGCACATCATGCCAGCCATGCCGGGTCTCGATTGAGGGTCGCGAGCTCCGCCTTCGGATGATCGAGATCAGGTAGGCAGCCGAGGAGCCCCAACGTATAGGGGTGGCGTCGGGCGCGGGCGCTCTCGTCGGCGAGTTCCGCAGCCGGCAGCGTCTCCATCGCCTTGCCGCCATACATCACGATGACGCGGTCGCAGAAGGACTGCACCAGATGCAGATCATGGCTGATGAAGATCAGCCCCATGCCGCGCTGCGTGACGAGATCGTCGAGGATCTTCAGGATCTGGAGCTGCACGGTGACGTCGAGCGCCGAGGTCGGCTCGTCGGCGATCAGGATGTCGGGCTCGGCGATCAGCATCATCGCGATCATGACGCGCTGGCCCATGCCGCCGGAGACCTCGTGCGGGTAGAGGTCGTAGACGCGGGCCGGCTCGCGGATTTGCACCTGCTCCAGCATGGCGAGCGATCGCTGTTTCGCCTCGCGGGCGCTGGCCTTGTGGTGGACGCGATAGGCCTCGGCGATCTGGTCGCCGACCGTGCGGACCGGGTTGAGCGAAAATTTCGGGTCCTGCATCACCATCGAGATGTGGCGGCCGCGCAGCTTGCGGCGCGAACGCTTGTCCATCGTCAGCAGATCCTGGCCGCGATAAGTCAGGCGGTCGGCCTTCACCACGCCGGGGTGGGGGATCAGGTCGAGGATGGCGCGGCCGGTCATCGACTTGCCGGAGCCGGATTCGCCGACGATGCCGAGCCGCTCGCGGCCCAGCGTGAAGGACAGGCCGCGCACGGCCTGGACGATGCCGGTGGGGGTGTGGAAATCGACGCGCAGATTGTCGAGTTCGAGGAGGGGTTGTTCGATCACGCTCATCGGGCATCCATGACGTCGCGCAGGCCGTCGCCGAGCAGGTTGAAGCCGAGCGCTACGACGCAGATCGCCAGGCCGGGGAAGGTCGCGACCCACCACTGGTCGAAGATCTGCTCGCGGCCAGCCGAGATCATCGCGCCCCATTCCGGGATCGGCGGCTGGGCGCCCAGGCCGAGGAAGCCGAGCCCCGCCGCGATCAGGATGATGCCGGCCATGTCGAGCGTGGTCCGCACGATCAGCGAGGGCAGGCACATCGGCACGACATGCTTCCAGACGATGCGCCATTGCGAGGCACCCTGCAGCCGGATCGAGGCGATATAATCCTGCTGCCGGATGATCAGCGTCTCGGCGCGGGCGACGCGGGCATAGGGCGGCCAGGCGGTGATCGCGATGGCGATGACGGCGTTCTCCAGTCCGGGACCGAGCGCCGCAACGAAAGCCAGCGCCAGCACGAGCCGGGGGAAGGCGAGGAAGACGTCGGTGATGCGCATCAGCAGACGGTCAACCCAGCCGCCGAGATAGCCCGAGGCCGCGCCGATCAGGAGCCCGATCGGCCCCACCGTGACGACGACGAGCAGCACGATCACCAGCGTGACGCGGGTGCCGTAGACGATGCGGCTGAAGATGTCGCGGCCAAGCGAGTCGGTGCCGAAGAAATTCGTCCCCGAAGGCGGCAGCAGGCGCAAGTCGAGGTTCTGCGCCAGCGGATCGGCGGTTGCGATCAGAGGCGCGAAGGCCGCGACCAGCAGCAGCGCGATGATGATCGCGAGCCCGACCATCGCCAGGGGATTGCGCCGGAAGGCGAGCCATTTGCGATAGATCTGGCCAAGCTTGGCCTGACGCCGCGAAGCGGGTGAATCGGTGAGGAGATAGTCGGTCCAGGTGGTCATGAGCGCCTCATCGCGTCCGCGGATCGACCAGCCGGCCGAGGATGTCGGACAGCAGGTTGACCGCGATGAAGACGGCGCCGATCACCAGCGTGCCGCCAAGTACCGCGTTCATGTCGGCGTTCAACAGGGAATGGGTGAGGTATCGCCCCAGGCCCGGCCAGGCGAAGATCGTCTCGGTCAGGACCGAGCCTTCGAGCAGGTGCATGTAGGAGACGGCGATCACCGTCACGAGCGGCACGAAGGCGTTGTGCATGGCGTGACGCCAGACGACGCGGAACTCCGACAGGCCCTTCACCCGCGCCGCGATGACGTATTGCTGCTGCAGCTCGGTGATCATGAAGCTGCGGGTCATGCGGCTGATATAGGCGACGCTGAGGATGCCGAGCACGGCCGAGGGCAGGATGAGGTGGGACCAGGCGTCGCGGAACGCCTCCCAATCGCCCTCGATCGCGGCATCGATCACCAGAATGCCGGTGATCGGCGTGATCAGATCCTGAAAGGCGACGCCGGCGCGTCCGGGACCGCCGACCCAGCCGAGCTTGGCGTAGAACAGCAAGAGGCCCATCAGGCCGAGCCAGAAGACGGGGATCGAATAGCCGAAGAGGCCGATGACGCGCGCGACCTGATCGGGCCAGCGGCCCTGATAGACGGCCGCCACGACGCCCAAGGGAATGCCGAGCAGGCAGCCGATGAGGGTGCCGAGCGTCGCCAGCTCCAGCGTCGCCGGGAAGACGCGCCTGATGTCGTCGACCACGGTGTTGGAGGTCAGGACCGAGCGACCAAGATCGCCGGTGAAGACCTTGCTGACATAGACAGCGAATTGCTGCCAAAGCGGCTTGTCGAGGCCCAGTTCGGCGCGGGCGGCGTCATAGACGTCGGGGCGGGCATTGTCGCCGACCACGGCCAGCACCGGGTCGATCGGAATGACGCGGGCGATAAAGAAGGTGATCAGCAGCAGGCCGAAGATGGTGATCGCGACCGTGCTGAGCTCGCGCGAGGCGATCTTTGCCCAGCGTCCTGCCGTTTCGCCCCATGAGCGCCTGCGAACCGGACTCTCCACCACGCTCGTCATGCCAGCATTGTTCCGTTTCTGGGATCTGGACCAGTCCTGGCCGGACCGGTTGGAAGCAAAAGCCCCGCCGCAGCCATGAAGGGCCGAGGCGGGGCTGCCCTATCGGATGATCTCAGTTCTTCGAGATCGGCGCGTAGAAGTTGGTGTCCGAGCTCGGCCCGATGACCCAGCCCTTGACGCCCTTGCGGTCCGCCGAGACCTCGACCTGCTGGAACATGATCACGAAGGGCGAGACCTTCTGGTGCTCGCGCTGCAGGGTGCCATAGACGGCGGCGCGCTTGGCGGCGTCCGTCTCGAGCACGTTGGCCTGCGTCGTCTTGGTCATCTCGGGGATGTCCCAGGCGTTGCGCCAGGCCAGCGTCTTCGACTTGGCGTCCTCGCCATTGTTCTCGTTGATGGCGAAGGTCTCGGCATTGGTGTGCGGGTCGAGATAATCGGGCCCCCACTGGCCGATATAGATGTCGTGGGTGCGGGCGCGATACTTGGTCAGCGTCTGCTTGCCGTCGCCCGGGATCAGTTCGAGCTTGATGCCGGCCTGGCCCCAGCTCGACTGGATCGCCTGGGCAATGTCGGTGATCGGATTGACCGAGCGGACGTCCATCGTGACCGTGAAGCCGTTCGGCAGGCCGGCCTTGGCGAGCAGTTCCTTCGCCTTGGCGGGGTTGTAGCTGTAGGGCTTGTCGTCGATCGCGCCGAGGAAGCCCTTGGGCAGGAAGGATTCATGGGCCTTGTAGGTGCCCTCGACGATGTTGCGCTCGATCGAGGCGTAATCGACGAGATATTTCAGGGCTTCGCGGACTTCCGGCTTGGCGAAGTTGGGGTTCTTCTGGTTCAGGCCGAGATAGAGAATGTAACCCTTGTCGCCCTGGACGATCTCGACGTCCTTGTTGGACTTGACCGCGGCGAGCTGGTCCTTCGAGAGGTTGCGGGCGATGTCGATGTCACCCTTTTCGAGCAGCAGGCGCTGCGAGGCCGGCTCGGCGACATGGCGCACGACGATGCGCTTGTTCTTCGGCGCACCCTTGTACCAGCTCTCGTTGGCGTCGAGCGCGTATTGCTCGTTGGGGCGGTAGGCGCGGACCTTGTAGGCGCCCGAACCGGCCGAGTTGAGCTTGAGCCAGCCATTGCCCCAGTCGCCATCCTTCTCGTTGGCCTTGACCAGCTTGGTATCGACGATGGAGGCGACGCCCGAGGTCAGGCAGTTCAGGAAGAAGGTCGGCGCGAAGGGCTTGGACACCGTGATGACGACGGTGCCGTCGTCGGTGGCCTTCACCTTTTCCAGGACGTTGTCCTTGGTGAAGCCGAACTGCGCGAGGATGAAGCCCGGCGACTTGTTCAGCGTCACCGCGCGCTGGAAGGAATAGACCACGTCGGCCGCGGTGAGCGGGTTGCCGGAGTGGAACTTCACGCCGGGACGGAGCTTGAAGGTGTAGGTCAGGTTGTCGGGGGTGACGCTCCAGCTCTGGGCGAGCTCGGATACGAGTTCGTTGTTCTTGGCGAGGTCGACGCCCATCAGCTTGTCGTAGAGGTTGGTGACGACCTCGACGCCGGAGAACTCGAAGGCCTCGGCGGGATCGAGCGAGATGATGTCGTCGATCTGCTTGGCCATGACCACCGTGTCCTTCGGGGTCTGGGCAAAGGACACAGTGGTCTGGGCGGTCGTCGTCAGCAACGCGGTGAAGGCCGACGCCACCATCAATTTCGCAACGTGACGCATGGAAATCCCCATCAGTTCAGGTTCGCAGCCGTGGTTCCGGCCGTTCAGCCGAGTGTGGAACCAGTTGCCCGCTTCTGTCCAGCAGGGCGCAGCCTGTGTCCAGAGGCGCATGCACAGTTCTTGTGCACCGGTTGATTTCTGCGGCGCACGCTTGGGCGAGATGCCGCTTTGCGAGCCTCCCGCGCGACGCTAACGTGAGAGAGCCCGGCGTCCGGGCGGTTCATGACAGCAGGTGCTTAGCCCTTGGCCATCATCGCGGCACTCCACCACGTCACCCATTACCGCTATGACCGGCCGGTCACGCTGGGGCCCCAGATCATCCGTCTGCGGCCGGCGCCGCATTGCCGGGCCGCCATCAACAGCTATTCGCTGAAGGTGACGCCGGCCGAGCATTTCGTGAACTGGCAGCAGGACCCGAGCGGCAACTGGCTGGCGCGCTATGTCTTTCCCGAGCCGGTCAACGAGTTCCGCATCGAGGTCGATCTCGTCACCGAGCTCTCGATCATCAATCCGTTCGACTTCTTCGTCGAAACCGATGCCGAGATTTTCCCCTTCACCTATCCGGAAGAGCTGCGGGCGGAACTCGCGCCTTATCTCGTCACCGAGCCGGCCGGACCGCTGCTTCAGGCCTTCCTTGCCACGATCCCGCGCGAGCCGACCAACACGGTCAACTTCGTCGTCGATCTCAATGCGCGGCTCGCTGGCGGCATCGCCTATGGCATCCGCATGGAGCCCGGCGTGCAGGAGCCGGAGCACACGCTCGACATCAAATCCGGCTCCTGCCGCGATTCGAGCTGGCTGCTGGTCCAGATCCTGCGCCATCTCGGCCTCGCGGCGCGCTTCGTCTCCGGCTACCTGATCCAGATGAAGGCGGACATCGACCCGCTGGAAGGCCCGGCCGGCACCGACAAGGACTTCACCGATCTGCATGCCTGGGCGGAGGTCTATATCCCCGGCGCCGGCTGGATCGGGCTCGATCCGACCTCGGGGCTTTTGACCGGCGAAGGCCATCTGCCGCTGGCCGCAACGCCGCATTATCGCTCGGCGGCGCCCGTCTCGGGCGTCGCCAGCTATGCCGAGACGACCTTCGACTTCGAGATGACCGTGGCGCGCGTGCATGAGGTGCCGCGCATCACCCTGCCCTTCTCCGACGAGTCCTGGCAGAGGCTCGACGCGCTCGGCGAACAGGTCGAGGCCGACCTCCAGGCCGGCGATGTGCGCCTGACCATGGGCGGCGAGCCGACCTTCGTCTCGATCGACGACCAGACTGGCGAGGAATGGAACACGGCCGCCGTCGGCCCGACCAAGCGTCAGCGCGCCGACGTCATGATCCGACGCTTGCGCGAGCGCTTCGCGCCCGGCGGCATGCTGCATTACGGCCAGGGCAAGTGGTACCCGGGCGAGAGCCTGCCGCGCTGGGCCTTCGCGCTCTACTGGCGCGCCGATGGCGAGCCGATCTGGCGCGACGCCGCGCTGATCGCGCGCGAGCCCGGCGCGGCGACCGGCGGGGACCGCGAACTGGAAGGCGGCGCGACGATCGCGGACGCGGAGGCGCTTGCCGAGGGCCTGTCCGACAAGCTCGGACTTGGGGCCGACTATGTCGTGCCCGCCTATGAGGACACCGGCTACTGGCTTTTAAAGGAGGCCCAGCTTCCCGACAATGTCGATCCGCTCGATCCGCGCCTCGCCGACCCCGAGGAACGCGCCCGCATGCAGCAGGTCTTCCAGCTCGGACTGGGCAAGCCGCGTGGCTATGTGATCCCCGTGCAGCGCTGGCAGAGCCAGGCGGGCGACACGCGCTGGCGCTCGGAAAAATGGAAACTGAGGCGCGGCAAGCTCTTCCTCGTGCCGGGCGATTCTCCCGTCGGTTACCGGCTGCCGCTGGGTTCGCTGCCCGTGGTGCCCAAGGCCGAATATCCGCATATCCATCCACAGGACCCGATGGAGCAGCGCCCGCCGCTGCCGCGTGCGGCCGGCGGCTTCGGCCCGGCGGCCGACCCGCCGCCGCAGGCTGCGCCGATGCGCTCGGAAGCGCCCTCGCCGCAGCAGATGTCGCGAACGGTCGAGGCCAGCGGCGCCGCCGCGCAGGACCGCACCGAGCAGGAGATCGGCGGCGAGCATGTCCGCACCGCGATCAGCCTCGAAATCCGCGACAATGTGCTGTGCGTGTTCCTGCCGCCGGTGGAGCGGCTGGAGGACTATCTCGACCTGATCGCCAGCGTCGAGCAGGTGGCACGCGAACGCAACCAGCCGGTTCATATCGAGGGCTATCCGCCGCCGCACGATCCGCGCCTCAACGTCGTCAAGGTGACGCCCGACCCCGGCGTGATCGAGGTCAACATCCACCCGGCCCGCAATTGGCGAGAGGCGGTCAAGATCACACGCGGCGTCTATGAGGAGGCGCGGCAGTCGCGGCTCTGCGCCGAGAAGTTCATGGTCGACGGCCGCCACACCGGCACCGGCGGCGGCAACCATGTCGTGCTCGGCGGGTCCACACCGCCCGACTCGCCGTTCCTGCGCCGGCCCGACCTGCTCAAGAGCATCGTGCTCTACTGGAACCGGCACCCCTCGCTGTCATATCTGTTTTCAGGCCTCTTCATCGGTCCGACCAGCCAGGCGCCGCGTATCGACGAGGGCCGCCACGACGCGCTTTACGAGCTCGAGATCGCGCTCGCCAAGATCCCGCAGCCCGGCGAGCCAGCGATCCCGCTCTGGACGGTCGACCGGCTGCTGCGCAACCTTCTGGTCGACGTCTCCGGCAACACCCACCGCACCGAGATCTGCATCGACAAGCTCTATTCGCCGGACGGACCGACGGGGCGGCTCGGGCTGATCGAGTTCCGCGCCTTCGAGATGCCGCCGGATGCGCGCATGAGCCTGGCGCAGCAGCTGCTCGTGCGGGCGCTGATCGCCTGGTTCTGGCGCGAACCGCAGACCGGCAGCCTGACGCGCTGGGGCACGACGCTGCACGACCGCTTCATGCTGCCACAGACCGTCTGGCAGGACTTCAAGGACGTGCTCGGCGATCTCAGCCACGCCGGCTATGCCTTCGATCCGGTCTGGTTCGAGGCGCAGGCCGAGTTCCGTTTCCCGTTCTTCGGCAAGGTCGAGCATGGCGGCGTCGAGATCGAGATCCGGCAGGCGCTCGAACCCTGGCACGTGATGGGCGAGGAGGGCGCGATCGGCGGCACGGTGCGCTATGTCGATTCATCGGTCGAGCGGCTCCAGGTCAAGGCGAAGGGGCTGGTGCCCGGCCGCCACCTCGTCACCTGCAACGGAAGGCGCCTGCCGATGACGGCGGCCGGCACATCCGGCGAGAGCATCGCGGCGGTGCGCTTCAAGGCGTGGCAGCCAGCCTCGGGGCTGCATCCGACGATTCCGGTGCATGCGCCGCTGACCTTCGACATCGTCGACACATGGGTCGGGCGCTCGCTCGGCGGCTGCGTCTATCATGTCGCCCATCCCGGCGGTCGCAATTATGAGACTCCGCCTGTGAATTCCTACGAAGCGGAGGCGCGCCGGCTCGCACGTTTCGAAGCGATCGGTCATACTCCCGGCGCGCTGGCGATTCCGCCCGAAGAGCGCAGCGCCGAATTCCCGTTCACCCTGGATTTGCGGCGTCCCCCCGGAGTGTAGACGCAAGCGATGGCATTGCAGGGGCGATCACCGTCGGCGCGCACCAGAACGGAGCGGCGCAACGCTCTGCTGGCCGGGTATCGGCCGCTGCCGGGCGTGCATGACGAACTTGTCGGCCCCGACGGCCAGGTGCGCCCGCAATGGGAAGCCTTCCTGGCGGAATGGTGCGCGTTCTCGCCGGACGAGTTAAACCAGCGTTTCGGCCTGGCCGACCGGCATGTCCACGACACCGGCGTCTCCTACCGCGTCCATGGCGATCTCGACGCAGGCGACCCAGCCGCCGGCGAGCGCGCCTGGCCGCTCTCGCATGTGCCCCTCGTCATCACCGGGGCCGAATGGCAGACCATCGCGGCCGGCGTGGCGCAACGCGCCCAACTTCTCAGCACGCTGCTCGACGACATCTATGGCCCCGGCGAGATGATCGCGAACGGGCTTCTGCCTGCTTCGGTGGTGACCGGCAGCCCCGACTATCTGCGCCCCCTGCACGGCGCACCGGGCGGCGGCGCGCTCCAACTCTATGCCGCCGATCTCGGGCGTGGGCCGGACGGGCGCTGGTGGGTACTGCAGGACCGCACGCAGGCGCCGTCAGGCACCGGCTACGCGCTGGAGAACCGGCTCGCCTTGTCGCGCGCCTTCCCCGACATGTTCCGGACGATGAATGTCGAGCGGCTGGCGGCCTTCTTCCAGGGCTTCCGCGCCGGTCTGGTCGCCAGCTCCAAGCGCGTCGAGCCGCGCATCTGCCTGCTGACGCCCGGTCCGCTCAACGAGAGCTATTTCGAGCAGACCTATCTCGCGCGCTATCTCGGTTTCCTGCTGGTCGAAGGCGGCGATCTCGTGATGCGCGAAGGGCGCGTGCATGTGCGCACGATCGCCGGGCTGAAGCGCGCCGACGTGATCTGGCGGCGCATCGATGGCGACTTCTCCGATCCGCTGGAACTCAACGCACGGTCGGCGCTCGGTGTCGCCGGCCTCGTTCAGGCCGTGCGCAAGGGCAGCGTCCACGTCGCCAACGGGCTAGGCTCCGGCGTGGTCGAAGCCCGGGCATTGATGGGCTTCCTGCCGGCGCTCGGCGAGAAGCTGCTGGGCGAGGAGATGATCCTGCCCACCGTCGCGACGTGGTGGTGCGGCCAGCCGCGCGAGCGCGCCACCGTGCTCGACCGCCTCGACGAGATGAGCATCGCACCCGCCTTCCGTCATGCGGGCGGAGGTCTCGACACCGACCCGGTGGTCGCCGGCGACCTGTCGGCAGGGGAACGCGATGCCCTGCGCGCGCGCATCGAGGCGCGTGGCATGGATTATGTCGGGCAGGAGGTCGTGCGGCTCTCGACCACGCCGGTCTTCCAGAACGGCCGGCTGCAACCGCGCCCGATGACGCTGCGCGTCTTCGCCGCCGCGACGCCCGATGGCTGGAAGGTGATGCCCGGCGGCTTCTGCCGCATCTCGGACGAACCCGACGCGCGCGCCGTCAGCATGCGCAGCGGCGTGCGTTCAAGCGACGTCTGGGTGACGTCCGACAGGCCGGTCGACCCGGTGACTTTGCTGCCGGCGCCCGACCGCATCCCGATCCACCGCATCACCGGCACGCTGCCGAGCCGCGCCGCCGACAATTTGTTCTGGCTCGGGCGCTATCTCGAACGCACCGAGGCGACGCTGCGGCTGGTGCGGGCGCTGCTCGGCCGGCTGATCGACGCCGACGTCACCAACCCGGCCCGCCCTGACACGGTGAAGCGGCTGGCCAACATCCTGGTCGCGTGGGGCGCCGCACCCAACGGCAAGGGCGTGGCGACGAAGCCGCGCGGCGCCGCCCCCGGCAAGGTCTCCCCGATTCTGGCGCAGGCGACGGCCGCGCTCTACGACGCCGCCGAATACGGCTCGGCGCGCGCCAATGTCGGCGAAGCCAGACGCACGGCCTCGGTCATCCGCGAGCGGCTGTCGATCGATGCCTGGCGCCTGTTCGGCGACCTGCAGCGCCAGTTGACGCTCGAACCGGGGCGGCAGCCGAGCGAGGGCGAGGTCTACGAAGTGGCCGACCGGGCCCTGAAGACGCTCGCCGCCTTCTCGGGCCTCAGCCAGGAGAACATGGTGCGGGGGCCCGGCTGGCGCTTCCTGGACATCGGCCGCCGGATCGAGCGCGGCATCGCGACCTGCCGGTTCGCGCGGCATTTCGCCGAGACGACCGCCCCCAGCGACGGCCTCGACGCCCTGCTCGACCTGACCGATTCCCAGATCACCTACCGCTCGCGCTACATGGTCGGCGCCAGCCTGCAGCCGGTCCTCGATCTCGTCATGCTCGACCCCTACAATCCGCGCTCGGTCGCCTTCCAGATCGACCGGCTCGACACCGAGATCCGGGACCTGCCGTCGCTGACCGAGAACGGCATGCTGGAGGCGCCGCGCCGGCTGATCCTGAAGCTCGCCGCCGAATGCCGCACGGCCGAGGCCTCGCGGCTCGACCGCACCAGCATCCTTTTGTTCGAGCAGTTGCTGATGGGTGTCTCCAGCGCCATCGCCGACCGCTATTTTCTCCAGAATAGCGGCCCGGAAGGCTCGCGGCTGACAGGCATCGCGTGATCTACGACGTCCGGCACATCACCACTTACGGCTATAGCCGCCAGGTCCCGTTCGCGCGCTGCATCCTGCGGCTGGAGCCGCGCAACGATGGCGGCCAGAGCGTCCGCAAGAGCGAGCTCAGCGTGACGCCGCGTCCGGCTGAGCGTGTCGACGGAACCTGCTTCTTCGGCAACCGGATGACGACGGTGACGATCTCGAAGCCGCATCGCGAACTCAAGGTCGAGATGCGCGCCCGCGTCGAGGTGCGGCGGACGCCTCCGCCCTTCCCCGGATTGACGCGCCATTGGGAGGAGGTCGCGGCGCTGGCGCTAGCTTCCGACAGCCTGGCGTCGGATTCGCCAGCGCATCACCTGTATCCGAGCCGGCTGGTGCCGCCTGTCGCGGCGGTCACGGAATATGCCCGCAAGAGCTTTGCGCCGCTGCGGCCGGTGCTCGAAGCCGCGAGCGAACTGATGGCCCGCATCCGCCGCGAGTTCACCTACGACCCCGAGGCGACGGAGGTCTCGACACCGCTCGAGGAGGCCTTCCGCGAGCGCCACGGCGTCTGCCAGGACTTCGCGCATGTGATGATCGCGGGCCTGCGGGGGCTCGGCCTGCCGGCGGCCTATGTCAGCGGATATATCCGCACCATCCCGCCACCTGGCGAAAAGCGGCTCGAAGGCGCCGATGCGAGCCATGCATGGGTGATGCTGTGGTGCGGGCCCGAGACCGGCTGGATCGGGCTGGACCCGACCAACGACCTGATCGTCGCCGACGACCATATCGTCACGGCGGTCGGCCGCGACTATGCCGATGTCTCGCCCCTGGACGGCGTCCTCGTCGGGCCCGGCTCGCAGAAGATCGGCATCGCCGTCGACGTCATCCCGATCGGCTGACCACGCTTCCCGCCGCGCCATTGCCCTGCCTGCAAAAGGCTTCCCTCGAACTGGTTGCCATGGCAACTTGTTTCCCGATGCGCGCCGATCGAGCGCGAGCTGGGACAACGCATGCGGACGCAGGTCGCCATCATCGGAGCCGGGCCCTCGGGGCTGCTGCTGGGACAGTTGCTGCATCAGGCCGGTATCGACACCGTCATCCTGGAGCGGAAAAGCCGCGACTATGTGCTGGCGCGGATCAGGGCCGGCGTGCTCGAACAGGGCACGGTCGGCCTGCTCGACAAGGCCGGCGCGAGCGCCAGGCTCCATGCCGAGGGCCTGCGCCATGACGGTTTCGACCTGCTCTTCGGCGAGCAGCGCCACCGCGTCGCGCTCGGCGCGCTGACCGGCGGCAAGCACGTCACCATCTACGGGCAGACCGAGGTGACGCGTGACCTGATGGACCAGCGCGCCGCGCAGGGAGCCAGGACCGTCTTCGAGGCGGACGACGTGGCCCTGCATGGTTTCGACGGGGCCCGTCCCTTCGTCACCTATCTCGAAGCTGGCGTTCCCAAACGGCTCGACTGCGACATCATCGCCGGTTGCGACGGCTATCACGGGGTTGCGCGCGCCAGCATCCCGGCCAGCGCGCTGCGGATCTTCGAGCGGGTCTATCCGTTCGGCTGGCTCGGCATCCTCGCCGATGTGCCGCCGGTATCGGAGGAACTGGTCTATGCCCGCAGCGCGCGCGGCTTCGCGCTGTGCTCGATGCGCTCGCACACCCGCAGCCGCTATTACGTCCAGTGCGGGACGGACGAGCGCGTCGATGCGTGGTCCGATGCGCGCTTCTGGGACGAGTTGCGCCGCCGGCTCGACCCCGAGACGGCCGCCTCCCTGGCGACGGGACCCTCGATCGAGAAATCGATCGCGCCGCTGCGCTCCTTCGTGGCCGAGCCGATGCGGTTCGGGCGGCTGTTCCTGGCAGGCGATGCCGCCCATATTGTGCCACCGACCGGCGCGAAGGGGCTCAATCTGGCGGCCAGCGATGTGCACTACCTGTTCGAGGCGCTGCGTGAGCTGTTCCTCGACCGCTCGGAGGCCGGCATCGACGCCTATTCGCGAAAGGCGCTGGCGCGGGTCTGGAAGGCGGAGCGCTTCTCCTGGTGGCTGACCTCGCTGATGCACCAGTTTCCGGAACAGAGCCCGTTCGAGCAGCGCATGCAGCAGGCGGAGCTGGATTATCTGGTCTCATCCGACCATGCGATGGCGGCGCTGGCGGAGAACTATGTCGGTTTGGATTATTGAGGCAGGCCCCGCGCCGGCAAGGCCGGCCCGCCGCGACTTCACCCCGCGTTCATCGAGGCACCGCTATCGGGAACCTCATCGTCCGCCGGTCATTGGTGGATATGCGACTGCTCAAGATTGAGGACATGCCCATGCTGCGAAAGCTCGCCCTTCTGGCCGTGATCGGCACGGCGCTCGCGTCGGCGACTTCGGCCAGCGCGCAGCTCTACGGCGACCCGTTCGCGCCCATGCGTCCGGGCTATGGCCGCCAGGCGCCGCCACCGCCCGACTACCAGCCGCGCGAGCGCCGCGATTGGCAGCCCTATGATCGGGGCTATGAGCGCCCGCGAGGCTACGACTATGGCAACGGCCCGCGCCACCGCAGGGGCGGCGGGCGCTTCGGTGATTTCTGCGCCACCTCGCGCGGCGCTTGCCAGACGCCGCCGCAGCCGGTCGGCAGTTCCTGTCGCTGCGACATTGACGGCCTGACGAAGCGCGGAATCATCCAGTAGCTGCGCGAAAAGGTGCAGTGCCTCGCCGCAAGCGCGGTGGATTGCCTGCGTGAGACCTCCGATTGGTCACGGACCATTCGGAGGCCGGCATCCAGAGCATTGGCCCAAAAGTTCAGCCCCTCGACTCAACACCCAATAGAGGAGGGCCGCGCCTCGCCGGCACGGCCCTCGAAAACGGCGTTGATCCGTCAGGCTCAGGCCAGCGTGTAGGCCGTCTTGACCGTGGTGTAGAACTCCTTGGCGTAGGCGCCCTGCTCGCGGGGGCCGTAGCTTGAGCCCTTCCGGCCGCCGAAGGGCACGTGGTAGTCGACACCGGCTGTCGCGAGGTTGACCATCACCATGCCGGCCTCGGCATTGCGCTTGAAATGCGTCGCATGCTTCAGCGAGGTCGTGCAGATGCCCGAGGACAGGCCGAACTCGGTGTCGTTGGCGACGGCGAGCGCCTCCTCGTAGTCCTTGACGCGGATGATGTTGGCGACCGGGCCGAAGACCTCCTCGCGCGAGATCCGCATGCTGTTTGTCGTCTCGGTAAAGAGCGCGGGCTGGAGATAGAAGCCGGGGGTGTCCCGCTTCAGCAATTCGCCACCGAAGGCGAGCTTGCCGCCCTCGTCCTTGGCGATCTGGATGTATTTCAGGTCCTGGTCGAGCTGGCTCTGGTCGACGACCGGGCCGATATGCGTGCCGGCTTTCAGCGCGTCATCGACGACGACGCCCTTCAGCCGCTCGATGCAGGCCTCGACGAAGCGGTCATGGATGCCGGCCTGGACGATCAGGCGCGAGGACGCCGTGCAGCGCTGGCCGGTGGAGAAGAAGGCGCCCTGAACCGCGGCCTCGACCGCGACCTTGAGATCGGCGTCGTCGAGCACGACGAACGGGTTCTTGCCGCCCATCTCGAGCTGGACCTTCTTCATCGGCGAGGAGGCGATGCAGGCCTCGGCGACCTTGCGGCCGGTCGAGACCGAACCGGTGAAGGAGATCGCGTGGACGTCCTTGTGTTGCAGCAGCGCCTGGCCGACGACCGAGCCGCGGCCCATGACGAGGTTGAGCACGCCCTTGGGCAGGCCGGCGCGCTGCAGGATGTCGACCAGCGCCCAGGCGGAGCCCGGCACCAGATCGGCCGGCTTGATGACGACACAATTGCCATGGGCGAGCGCCGGCGCGATCTTCCAGGCCGGGATCGCGATCGGGAAGTTCCACGGCGTGATCATGCCGACGATGCCGACCGGCTCGCGCGTGATCTCGACGCCGACGCCCGGACGCACGGAGGGGAGCATCTCACCGGTCAGGCGCAGGGCCTCGCCGGCGAAGAAGGCCATGACCTGGCCGGCGCGGCCGGCCTCGCCGATGCCCTCGGCCAGGGTCTTGCCCTCCTCACGCGAAAGCAGGCGGCCGAGCTCTTCCTTGCGGGCGAAGATCTCGTCGGAGGCCTTCTTCAGGATTTCGTAGCGCTCCTGCGGGCCCGAGCGGCTCCAGGCGGGAAAGGCAGCCTTGGCGGCCGCGACGGCGTTGTTCAGGTCCTCGACCCCGCCCTGAGCGTACTCACCGACGACGTCGTCGGTGTTCGACGGGTTGATGTTGCGCGAGGCATTGCCGGAGCTGGCCCACTCGCCGGCAATCAGGTTCTTGAAAATCTCGGTCATCGGGGGTGCCTCCCACGGCGTTGTTGGCGTTCGTGGGGGTGTAGCGTCTTTGACGAGCGAAGACCAATGCCGCGGCGCGACCGGTCAAGTCGATTGGCGCATGATGGGGCGGCGCTCAGAACTCGGCGTCGAGCTCTTCCATCTCCTCCGGCTCGGCCTTGGCGGCCTCGATCCAGAGCTGGAGGGCCGGCCAGGCCGAGATCGCCTTGCAATAGGCCTTGCTTTGCGCATCGAGGGGCACGTCGTAGGTCAGGAAGCGCAGGCAGACGGGCGCATACATCGCATCGGCCATGGTGAGGGTCTTGCCGAAGAGATAGGGCCCGCCATGCGCCGCCAGGCATTCGCGCCAGATCTGCGTGACCCGGTCGATATCGGCCTGCGCGCCGGCCCAGACCTTGAAGCCCGGATAATGCGCCTTGAGGTTCATCGGCAGGGCCGAGCGCAGGTTGGAAAAGCCAGAATGCATCTCGCCGCAGATCGCTCGGCAATGGGCGCGGGCGGCAGCGTCTTTCGGCAGCAGACCGGCCTGCGGCCTGATCTCGTCGAGATAGGCGGCGATGGCGAGCGTGTCCCACACCTTGATGCCGTCATGCGTCAGGCAGGGCACGAGGAAGGACGGGGACAGCAGCAGCAGTTCCGCGCGGGCCGATGGATCGTCGACCGAAAGCATGTGCTCGTCGATCTCCAGCCCGGCCATCATGCAGAGAAGCCAGCCGCGCAGCGACCAGGAGGAATAGTTCCTGCTGCTGATGGTGAGCGTGGCGGCGGTCATGGGCGTCTTCCCTGGCGGAGAAGCCCACAGCATAGCAAGAGATGTTCCAAGGTGAGCACATTGTAGAAAGATTCTTGCGAAAAACTGATTTTGCGGTGCAACATCAAAATGCAGGGAGCTGCCTGACGGCATTGCCGCCGACGGGCGGTCGTGCCTTGTCCGCCCGAGGTCGCATACTGATGCTCTATCTCGCCTATCAGGCCCAGTCCGACTTCATGAATCCGGCCAAGATGCTGGCGCAAGGGGCGCTCACCGCGCTCGGTGCCAGGGCGATGGCGGGCCAGCCGGTCGATCTGCGCGCGGCATCGGCCGCCTACGAGATGGTGACGCGGGCCGGTTTGAGCCATGAGCGCCCGCCCTATGGCATCGACAGCGTGCGCGACGGCAATCGCGACGTGCCGGTCACCGAGGAGGTCGTGCTGAGCCTACCCTTCGGTAGCCTGCTGCGTTTCCGCAAGGACAGCGAGACGCCCCAGGCGAAGGTGCTGGTGGTCGCGCCCATGTCGGGCCATTTCGCCACGCTTCTGCGCAATACGGTCGCGACGCTGCTGCGCGATCACGACGTCTACATCACCGACTGGCACAACGCCCGCGACGTCAGCCTCGAGGCGGGGCCCTTCGGCTATGACGATTATGTCGATACGCTGATCCGCTTCATCGAGACGCTGGGCGACCAGACCCATGTCGTCGCGGTGTGCCAGCCCTGCGTGCAGGTACTCACCGCCGCTGCCGTGATGGCGCAGGCGGGAAGTGCGTTCCAGCCGCGCAGCATGACGCTGATGGCGGGGCCGGTCGACACCCGCGTCAATCCAACGGCGGTGAACAAGCTCGCCATGGGCAAGCCGATCGAGTGGTTCGCCAAGAACCTGATCGCGACCGTGCCGTCCCGCTACCCGGGCGGCGGGCGCAAGGTCTATCCGGGCTTCATCCAGCTCGGCGCTTTCCTGGCGATGAACATGCAGCGGCACATCAACGCCCATATCGACCTGTTCACCCATATGGCGACAGGCGACACCGAAGAGGCCCAGAAGATCAAGTCGTTCTACGACGAGTATTTCGCGGTGCTCGACCTGCCGGCCGAATTCTATCTCGAAACCGTCGAATGGATTTTCCAGGAGGCCAGGCTGGCCGCGCGCACGCTGACCTATCGCGGCGAGATCGTCGATTGCCGGGCGATCCGCAAGACCGCGCTGCTGACGGTCGAGGGCGAACGCGACGACATCTGCGCGCTTGGACAGACATCGGCCGCGCATGATCTCTGTTCAGGCCTGAAGCCGTTCCGCAAGCGTCACCACATGCAGGCCGGCGTCGGGCATTACGGCGTGTTCTCGGGCCGCAAATGGGACGGGCAGATCTATCCCATCGTCCGCAACATGATCCTCGCCAACAGCTGAGGGGCGTTGGCCCTGGAGATTTCAAGCCGGCCCTGAACGCCGGCCGGCTTGGGTGCGGAAACGCGCCTCACTTCTCCTTGATCGACAGGCCGTTCTTGCCAACGGAGATCTCGACACCCTCGGGCTGCTTCTTTTCCTGATAGAGCGCGTATCCCGTCGCGGCGAGGCCGGCGACGAGGACAACGACGATGGCGATAAGCAGTTGGCGAGATGCGAGCATGGGACTTTCCGATTGCGAGCCGCAGGCAAAGCGGCGCGGTTACAACCCGCGACAGCGGGACTTGTTCCGCAGCGCAGCATTTTTTCGGGAACGCACCGGAACGGGCCGTCCGCAACCGCCGTCGCGACCTGCGATTGACACACGGGTCCGCCGGCACATAGTCGCGGAACGCCCTGCGAGCGTCGGCGTTTCACTGACAAGTCCGCCGCGACCATCGCATCAGGAGTGCGCACCATGCCGGAAACGGAACTCCAGCAGACGATCTGGAACGCCCTTGATCGTCATCCTGTCTGCATGGTGACGACGGCGGCTGACGGCGCCATCAAGACGCGGCCGATGTCGGGCCATATCGACCGCGAAAACCACCGCATCCTGTTCGTCACCCATCGCCACACCGGCGCGCTGGACCAAGCGCTGCGCTCGCCGGGCGTATCGATCGCAATCAGCGATGAGAATCACAATTTCTATGCCGCTGTTTCCTGCGTGGCTGCGGGCATCGACGACCGTGACCTGATCGCACAGATCTGGACACCGATGACCGGCGCCTGGTTCCCGCAGGGCCCGGAAGACCCCGATGCGGTGCTGTTGTCGCTGACCCCGGTCTCCGCCGAGATCTGGAACGGTCCGTCGAGCAGCGTGCTCGTGGCCTTCAAGCTGGCGACGGCGAAAATCCTGGGTCGGCAGCCCGATCTCGGCGTCAACGCCACGATCGACATGCGGTAAGTCGACCTAGCTCTGGAGAGACACGCTTCAGGGCGCGCCCGGCCCGGCATCGAGCGGATCGGCCGCCGCCATCTTGCGGCCGAGCAGGGCGACAGCGAGGCTCGACCAGGCGATGCCGAGGCACCAGCCGCCGATCACATCGGTCGGCCAGTGGACGCCGAGATAGACGCGGCTGACGCCGATCAGGACGATCATCACCCAGGCCAGCCAGATGCAGAGCCGCGTGATGTCGTCGCGGCGGGCGGCGAGGCCGATGAAGCCGGCGATGCTCAGCATGGTGACTGCGGACAGGAAGGCGTGCCCGCTCGGGAAGCTTGCCGTGAAGGTCAATGCGGCATGCTCGACGATGCCGGGTCGGTCACGGCCGATCACGATCTTCAGGCCGGTGCTGACCAGCGTCGCCGAGATCACCGTGACCGCCAATCCCACGGCGAGATGCCGGTAGCGGCAAAGCCACAGCGTCAGGCTCGCCGCGATCGTCATCATGCCGAGCCCGACGAAGCTGCCGAGCGCCGTGACGTCACGCATCGCCTCGCGAAACCAGGCCGGTCCCAGCGGCGTCGAGAGGTCGCTGCTCTCGCGGAAGAGCAGCACGAGGCTCCGGTCGAAAGCGAAGCTGCGGCCTGACATGATGAAGATCGCCAGCCCCAGGAAGGCAAAGGCGGCGGCGACGGGGACGAGCAGACGCGGTTGAAGCAAGAAGGTGGGCCTCCCGGGCGATGGCGCAATCTCCGACATAGACACTGGACCGCTCCGATCAATGGGACCGGTCGCGCGCCGCGATCAACCGCACCGCGCCCGGCAGAATTTTGTAGACCAGCGGGCCGGCCTTGCGCTCGACCTCGCCATCGAAGGTGATGTGGCCTCGGCGCTTGTCCCGGCGGGTCAACGTCACTTCCGCACCGGTGAAGGACATCAAATTGTCGGAGGTCCGCCAACTTCCGGAGACGATGGAGAGTGCGGCCTTGCAGCGGGAATAGAGCCCGCCGGCATTGAGGATATGAACTTCGAAGACACCGCCATCAAGCCGTTGCCTGCGCCATTCCGCGCCCTCGAAGCTGTTGACCGTCACCAGCACGGCATCCGCCTCGACGACGCGGCGCTCGGACCCGATCCCGACATCGACCGTGATCGCCCGGGTGAACAGGATCGAACGCGTCGCCGCGACGAGGAAGGCGATCGCCCGGCTGAACGGGAAGCGACGGCGCGCCTGCTCGCGCTCGCGCGCCATCAGGCTGAAGAAGCCCATGCCCGAGAGCGAGTGGAACAGGCGGTCGTTGACGCTGCCGACATCCATCACGACCGGCTCGCCCTTGCACAGCACGGCGATCTGGTGCTCGAGGGTTCCGGCGAGGCCGAGATCCCGTCCCAGGACGTTCACCGTGCCGAGCGGCAGGACGCCGACCGGCCGGACGGCGTGAAGCAGGACGGGCAGGACGCCATTGATCGTGCCGTCGCCACCGGCGATCACCGGCACGCAACCGGCATCGTCGATCGCAAGCGAGAGGGCATCGTCCAGTTCGCGCGGATGCACCATCCTGACCTCGGCCGTGCAGCCATTGACCTCGAACGCCGCGACGATCCGGTCAGCGAAGGCTTGCGGCCCCGCCTCGAGCACAGTTCCGGCGCGGGCATTGACGATGACGATGTGATGCATGACGGCCGCACAGTAGGACCGCGATGCGGGCCGGGGCAAGAAACACCGCAATCGGCAAACGACGCGATCGAAATGGCGGCGCCCTCATGAGGCCGGTCAGAGTGTCGCGGATTCCAGCCGCTGCGGGCTGATGCGGTGCGCTCGTGGCGCCATCTCGGGAACAGCCTCCTCGACCTCCTCCGTCGTAACCTCGAAACGTTGCAGCATGTGCGGGCCGAAGGAACTGACCATCGCCACATCGGTCGCGTCGCGGCCCCGGGCGATCACCACGCGGCCGATGCGGCGCATGTTGTGACGGGCGTCGAAGGTATACCAGCGGCCTCCAAGGAAGACCTCGAACCAGGCGTTGAAATCCATCGGGGACGGGTCTCGCGGCACGCCGATATCGCCGAGATAGCCGTTGCAGTAGCGCGCCGGCACATTGACGCAACGGCACAGGGCGACAGCCAGATGCGCAAAGTCGCGGCAGACGCCGATGCGCTCCTCGAAGGCTTCCGCCGCCGTGCGCGTGCTGCGGGCGAAATGGTAGCCGAAGGTGAGGTGGTTGTGGACGAAGTCGACGATCGCCTGAACGCGCGGCCAGCCCGCCGGGAGATGCCCGAACAGGCTCCAGGCCTGGGCCGACAGCTTGTCGGTCTCGCAGTAGCGGCTGCCGAGCAGGTAGACCAGCGCCTCGTCGGGCAGTCGCGCCGGCGGCACCTCGCCGGCCGTTGGATCGACGGGATCGAGCTCACCCGAATCATGGACGATGCCCTCGGCTCGTAGCGAGATGCCGCCCGAGGGCGCCGTGATGCGGCGGCAGATGTTGCCGAAAGGATCGATGAACTGTGCAGTTGGAACCTGCCGCGACGGATCGAGCAGCGAGGTCACCGTCATCTCGTCGGGAACGAGGAGATCGTGCCGACGCGAGGGATGCACGTCGAGCAGGGTGATGAGCGGCAATTCCTGCTGGCAGACGATCTCGATGTTGTAGCCGTAGCGGATGCGCATGACGCTCTCACGGGTTCACATCGAACGGCCTTCCGCCCTCGATGCCGGACGCAGCGGTCCGGGGCCTGCGGATGCCCAAATCGTCGCGGGGCACATTCTTCGCGGAGGACGGCGCCCGGACGCGCGCTTGGCGCATCGGGCGACCTGACATCCTCATAAAACGGAAGATGCGGGCCTTTCGGCCCGCATCCCGCCGCCACGACGGTTCGGCTGGGGGGATAGCAACCGCCGCGACCTGCGTCTGGGCGTGCCTACATCATCCAGTAGGGCATCGTGCCGTAGTAGTCGTGGACGCGCTTGCCATAGGCCTTGTCATCCCAGTCGGGCTCGCCCTCGCTGTCATACATGGGCGCCGCCTCGAGCTTTTCCTTGGTCAACGGCACGACATAGCCACCGCGATCCGTATCAAAATCGAGCACGCTCCACGGGATGGGGTGGTACTTCTCGCCGAGCCCGAGGAAGCCGCCGAAGGACATGATGGCGTAGGCGACCTTGCCGGTCTTCTTGTCCAGCATCACGTCGTAAATCTCGCCGAGATGGTCACCGCCCGCGTTGTAGACATCGGTGCCGGCCACGCGCGCGCCGGCAATCAGCGGGCTGGAAGACGGCTTGCCCTCGGACGCCGAGAACGTGTCATGCAAGGTCATGGTCGATACCTCCGACAGGAGCAGCGTGTCGCGCTGCAGATTGCCGGGACAACGTGGCGAGGCGGGCAAAGGTTCCACGCTTCGCCAAGATCCGATCGAGCCAAGATCCGATCGACTCGCCACGATCCAAGCAGCCACGCCCCTGGCCCGGATGGAGCCAAATCCTGCCGCACCAATGCCGCAACAATCCTGTAATCCGGTCGCACCCGCGCAGGGAACCTTTGGGACGACCAGACGTTGTCGTGGGACGGTCTGTCATGGCCGCGCGGTTGCGACTGGGCTAGTCTGACAAGCGCGCGGTTACGCTCATGAATCTCGAAGCGCCAAGGAAAAATCCAATGAAGAAGATCATCATCATCGCTGCCATCGCAGCCTCGCTTGGCGCCTGCACGCAGCAGGAAGAGCGTGTCGGCGGCGGCGCCCTGATCGGTGCAGGCACCGGTGCGGTCATCGGCGGTCTCGCCACGGGTCGTGCAGGCGGCGCCCTGGCGGGCGCTGCGATCGGCGGCATCGCCGGTGGCGCCATCGGCGGCGCGACCTCGCCGACCCGCACCTGCGTCGGTCGCGACGAATACGGCCAGCGCTTCCGCTACGATTGCTGATCGGCACATCGCACGAGAACCGTCTCACGACGGCGCCATGAAGCCCGGGCGGCGCGCAAAGCGCACCGCCCGGGCTTTGTCTTGCGTTCAGACTTTTCCGTAGGGCCCGAAGCGGCCGACGAAGCGATGCCGGGTGCCAGGATAAAGCAGGCGCACGGCGGTCACCGGCGCGCCCTGGTTCCAGGTCCGGCGCTCGATCAGAAGGCAGGCCTCGCCTGGTTCGATCCCGAGAAGCCTGGCGTCGTCGGGCTCGGCGGGCACCGCGCTGATCGCGTGTTCGGCCTGCGACCAGAGGCTGTTCTGCAGCAGCCAGTCACCCGACGGCGTGTTCAGGAAATCCTCGTCCGCCGCAGCCGGAACGGTTGCCAGATGAATGACGCGCTCCTCCAGCACATGCGGCTTGTCGTCGCCGCGATGCAGCGTGACGAGATGCGCGACCTTCTCGCCCCGCTTCAAGCCGAAGCGTACAGCGAGTTCGGCGGAGGGCCGGCCGTCCTCTCGCGACAGCACCTCATGTCCGTAGCGCTGCCCGAGCCGCTCGACCTCCTGCGGAATCGAGAGGATGTCGAGCATGGCATGGCTCGCCGGCGGGCTCGCGACGATGGTGCCGGAGCGGCGGCGGCGCGTGATCAGACCCTCGCGGGCAAGCTGCACCAGCGCGCGATGCACGGTCATCCGCGAGGCGCCGAGCTGTTCCATCAGCGCGTGCTCGGGCGGCACGGAGGTTCCCGGCGGCCAGGTGCCGTTCAGGATGAGATCACGGACCGCGCGCCGGATCTGGTCATAGATCGGCCCCGTCCCATCCAGCCTGACCGCATCGAGACGGGTCTGCACCATGGCCGTCAGAGCGCCGCCAGAAGCTTGCGCATGACAGCCCCGAACCGCGCCTTCACAGGCTCGCGCGCGACGTGGCGACCGTCGGCGACGACCTGGCGGCCGCCGACGAAGACGTCCGCCACCGGAAGCGCGTTGGTTGCGAAGATCGCGCTGTCGAGCGCCGCCTCCCCTGCCTTGCCGATCAGGGCCGGGTGGTCCGCGTCGAGCGTCACCAGATCGGCCCGCAGGCCGGGCGCGAGCCCGCCGAGCGCCCGGCCGCAGGCCTGGGCACCGCCCGCAGCGGCCGCGCGCCAGAGCGCCACGCCGGTGGAGGCGTCGGCTTCCGCCATCAGCGCACGACGGCGGTCGCGGAAGCGCTGCGAATATTCGAGCAGGCGCAGTTCGCCAGCGGCATCGATCTGGATGTTGGAATCGCTGCCGACGCCATAGACGCCGCCCGAGGCCCTGTAGCGCACGCCGTCGAAGATACCGTCGCCCAGGCTGGCCTCGGTGATGGGGCAGAGACCGGCGACCGCGCCGCTGGCCGCAATCGCATCGCGCTCGGCATCATCGAGATGGGTGGCGTGGATCAGGCACCAGCGCCGGTCGAGCGCGACAGTGTCCGCCAGCAGGGCGACCGGCCGGCGGCCCATGATCGCGACGCTGTCCTCGACCTCGCGCATCTGCTCGGCGACATGGATGTGCAGGGGGCCGTCCGGGCGCAAGCGCGCCAGCCAGCCGAGATCGTCGAGCGCGACCGCCCGCAGCGAATGCGGGGCGAGGCCGATCCGGGCGTCAGGCAGATGGCGGATGGCGGCTTCGCTGGCCTCGACCAGCTTCAGATAGGCGTCGCGGTCGTTGACGAAGCGGCGCTGGCCATGGACCGAGGGCGCCTGGCCGAAATTGCCGAAACGATACAGCACCGGCAGCAGCGTCAGGCCGAGCCCGGTCTCGTCGGCGGCGGCGGCGATGGCTGCGCCCATCGCGGCGATGTCGGCATAGGGGCGACCATCCTTGTCATGGTGGAGATAATGGAACTCGGCCAGCGCCGTGAACCCGCCCTCCAGCATCTCGACGAAGGCCTGTGCGGCCAGCGCCTGGACATCGTCGGGATCGAGCCTGTCAAGGAAGCGGTACATCACCTCGCGCCAGGTCCAGAAGGAATCGTCGCCTGCCCCGCGGCGCTCCGAAAGGCCGGCCATGCCGCGCTGGAAGGCGTGGCTGTGGAGGTTGGGCATGCCGGGCAGTGCCAGCCCGGAGAGCTGCGTGTCGCCGGGCTGAGGCACGACGCCGGGCTCGACCGCCGTGATCGTTCCCTCCGAGAAGGTCAGGCGCACATTCTCGGCAAAACCGTCCGGCAGCAGGGCCTGCTGCAGATGCAGGGTCAGGGTCACGGCATCTCTCCATTCGCCAATTGCATATGCAATTAAGGCCTTGCCATTTGCATATGCAATTAGATAGCATATTCGCCATCGAAGGATAGCCGAGAGGACGTGACGTGGCGACGATGTCCGGCGAGACCCCGCCCTGCGACAGGCTCTGGACCCAGGCGCGTCTGGCGACGATGTCGCCCGCTATCCCGGCCCCCTATGGCGCGATCGAGGACGGCGTCGTGGCGGCTCGCGACGGGCTGATCGTCTATGCCGGGCCGGTCAGCGAGGCGCCGACCTTCCGCGCTGCCGAGACGATCGATTGCGGCGGACGCTGGATCACGCCCGGGCTGATCGACTGCCACACCCATCTCGTCTATGGCGGCGACCGCGCCCACGAATTCGAGCTGCGCCTGCAAGGCGCGAGCTATGAGGAGATCGCGCGCGCCGGCGGCGGTATCCTCTCCACGGTCAAGGCAACGCGGGCGGCGAGCGAGGACGCGCTGTTCGCCAGCGCCGAGCGGCGGCTCGCGGCCCTGTTGGCGGAAGGTGTCACCACTGTCGAGATCAAGTCCGGCTACGGGCTGGATACAGAGGCCGAGCTGAAGACGCTGCGCGTCGCGCGCCGGATCGGGCGGGAGCGGCCGGTGCGGGTCCGCACGACCTTCCTCGGCGCCCATGCGGTGCCACCCGAATTCAAGGGCCGCTCCGGCGACTACACCGCCCTCGTCGCCGGCCCGATGCTCGACGCCATCGCCGCCGAGGACTTGGCGGACGCGGTCGATGTCTTCTGCGAGGGCATCGCGTTCTCGCCGGAGGAGACACGGGCCGTCTTCGCGGCGGCGAAAGGCAAGGGCCTGGCGATCAAGATCCACGCCGAGCAGCTTTCCAATCTCGGTGGCGCGGCGCTGGCGGCCGGCATGGGCGCGCTCTCGGCGGATCATCTCGAATATCTCGACGAGGCCGGCGTCATCGCCATGGCCAAGGCCGGCACGGTCGCTGTGGTCCTGCCCGGCGCCTTCTACTTCCTGCGGGAGACGCAGAAGCCGCCGGTCGACCTGCTTCGCCGGCATGGCGTGGCGATTGCGCTGGCGACCGACGCCAATCCGGGCTCCTCTCCGCTGACCTCGCCGCTTCTGGTGATGAACATGGCCTGCACCCTGTTCCGGCTGACGCCGGAGGAGGCGCTAGCCGGGTTGACGCGCCATGCGGCGCAGGCGCTGGGCTTGGGCGACGAGATCGGCACGCTGGAAGCCGGCAAGGCCTGCGACCTCGCGATCTGGGACATCGAGCGCCCGGCCGAGCTTTCCTATCGCATCGGGTTCAACCCGCTTCACGCCCGCATCTGGAACGGACAATGAGCATGTCTCTCCCCGTCGAACCCGGCCATGCCGCCCTGACGCAATGGCGCGACGTGATCGACGGCGCGTCGGTCACGCTGTCGGCATCGAGTGCTGCGGCCATCGCGGCAGCGCAGGCCATCGTCGACGACATCGTCGCGGCCGGCACCGTGACCTATGGCGTCAACACCGGCTTCGGGAAGCTCGCCAGCGTCCGCATCGCGGATGGCGACCTCGCTACGCTGCAGCGCAATCTCATCCTGTCGCACGCCGTCGGCACCGGCCCGGCCCTGCCGGACGGTGTTGTGCGGCTGATCCTGGCGATGAAGGCGGCCAGCCTGGCGCGCGGGGCATCGGGCGTGCGGCCGGTCGTGGTCGATGCGCTGCTCGGCGCGCTCGCGGCCGATGCTCTGCCGGTCGTGCCGGCCAAGGGCTCGGTCGGTGCCTCCGGCGATCTCGCGCCGCTCGCCCATCTGACAGCCGCACTGATGGGCGTGGGCGAGATCAGGCTCAAGGGCGAGATCATGCCGGCTGCGGATGCGCTCGCGCGGATCGGCCAGGCGCCGCTGGCGCTGGGACCGAAGGAGGGGCTGGCGCTGATCAACGGCACGCAGATCTCGACCGCTCTGGCGCTCACCGGCCTCACCGCCATGGCGCGGGTGTTCGATGCCGCGCTGGTCGCTGGCGCGCTCTCGGTCGATGCGCTGAAGGGCTCCGACACGCCGTTCGACCCACGCATCCAACGCTTGCGCGGCCAGCCGGGGCAAATCCGCGTCGCGGCCTTGCTGCTCGAGCTGATCGCCGGCAGCGAGATCCGCGACAGCCACCGCTTCGGGGATTCAAAAGTTCAGGACCCCTATTCTCTGCGCTGCCAACCGCAGGTGATGGGCGCGGTGCGCGACCTCCTCGCCAACGCGTCGGCGACGCTTGCGATCGAGGCCAATGCCGTCACCGACAACCCGCTGGTGCTGGGGCCCGGCGAGGTCGTCTCGGGCGGGAACTTCCACGCCGAGCCGGTGGCCTTCGCCGCCGACATGCTCGCAATGGGCCTGTGCGAGATCGGCAATCTCTCCGAACGGCGGATCGCGCTTCTGGTCGACCCCGTGATGAGCGGCCTGCCGCCCTTCCTCGCCCGCGATGCCGGGCTCAATTCCGGCTTCATGATCGCGCAGGTGACGGCGGCAGCGCTCGCCTCGGAGAACAAGCAGAAGGCTTATCCGGCTTCGGTCGACACCATCCCGACCTCGGCCAATCAGGAAGACCATGTCTCGATGGCGACGCATGGCGCCTATCGCCTGCTCGACATGGCGGCCAACGCCGCCAGCATCGTCGGCGTCGAGCTGATGGCGGCGGCCGAGGCAATCGAACATCATCGCCCGATGACAACGAGCCCAAGGCTGGAGCCCGTGCTGGCGCTATTGCGCAGCCGGATCGCTCCGCTGACGGAGGACCGCTATCTCGCGCCCGATCTCGCGGCGGCGACGGAGTTGGTGCTGACGGGGGCTGTCGGCCGGGCGGCGGGGCTGGATTCGTTTGGGGAGCTCTCGGCATGAGTTCGCGCGTCATTCTCGGGCGGAGCGCAGCGCAGACCCGAGAATCTCGGGCAGAAGATGCTCGGGTCAAGCCCAAGCATGACGGAGTATGAACGCATGACCTCGATCGTCACCGTCACCCGGGGCCCCTCCCCGCTGATCCTGTCGATGCCGCATCCCGGTACCGGCCTGCCGCCGGAGGTGCATGCCGCGCTGAACGAACGCGGGCGGCTGGTCGAGGACACCGACTGGCATATGCGGGAGGTCTACGCCTTCGCCGAGCGGTTCCAGCCGACGATCGTTGAGGCAAAGCTGTCGCGCTATGTCATCGACCTGAACCGCGACCCGTCGGGGGTCTCGCTCTATCCGGGGCAGGCGACGACCGAACTCGTGCCGACGACGACCTTCGACGGGGCGCCGATCTGGGATGTGCCCCCCGATGCGGCCGAGATCGAGCGGCGCCGCGCGGCCTATTTCCGGCCCTATCACGAGGCGCTTTCAGCCGAGATCGACCGGGTGAAGGCCGCCCATGGCTACGCCGTGCTGTGGGACTGCCACTCGATCAAGTCGGTGATCCCGCGGCTGTTTCCCGGCACACTGCCAACGCTCAATCTCGGCACCAATTCGGGCGCGAGCTGTGCGTCGGAGGTCGAAGCCGCTGCCGTGGCGGCGATGGCCGGGCAGCCGCTGAGCCATGTCGCGAACGGGCGGTTCAAGGGTGGTTGGATCACCCGCCATTACGGCCACCCGGCCGAGCATGTGCACGCGATCCAGATGGAGAAGGCGCTCAGCGCCTATCTTTCCGCCGAGTCCGCGCCGTGGACTTTCGATGCGTCTGCGGCCGCCAGCCTGCAATCCGCCCTCTCAGCCATCATCGAAGCCGCTCTGGATGCGGCCGCCACGCTCGAACGGAGCCGTTCATGACCCGCATCGACAACAGCCGCGTCATCCGCAGCCCCCACGGCACGGAGCTGTCCGCCAAGAGCTGGCTGACCGAAGCGCCGCTGCGCATGCTGATGAACAATCTCGACCCCGACGTCGCCGAGAAGCCCGGCGAGCTCGTTGTCTATGGCGGCATCGGCCGGGCCGCCCGCACCTGGGAGGATTTCGACCGGATCTGCGCGTCGCTGCGCTCGCTCGAGGCCGACGAGACGCTGCTCGTGCAATCGGGCAAGCCGGTCGGCATCTTCAAGACGCATCCGGATGCGCCGCGCGTGCTGATCGCGAACTCCAACCTCGTCCCGGCCTATGCGAACTGGGAGCATTTCCACCATCTCGATAAGCTCGGCTTGATGATGTACGGCCAGATGACGGCCGGCTCCTGGATTTATATCGGCACGCAGGGCATCGTTCAGGGCACCTACGAGACCATCGTCGAGGTCGGCCGGCAGCATTTTGGCGGCTCGCTCAAGGGCAAATGGATTCTGACCGGCGGGCTCGGCGGCATGGGCGGCGCCCAGCCGCTGGCCGCCACCATGGCCGGCGCCTCGATGATCGCCGTCGAGTGCAAACCCTCCTCGATCGAGTTCCGCCTGCGCACGCGCTATCTCGACGAGAAGGCCGACAGCATCGACGAGGCGTTGGAGATCGTCGAGCGCGCGCACAAGGCCGGCAAGGCCGTCTCCGTCGGTGTGCTCGGCAATGCCGCCGAGATGTTCCCCGACATGGTGGAACGCGGCATCCGGCCTGATGTCGTGACCGACCAGACCTCGGCCCATGATCCGCTCAACGGCTATCTACCGGCTGGCTGGACGTTGGCCGAATGGGAGGAGCGTCGGGAGCGCGATCCGGCCGGGACGATCAAGGCGGCGAAGGAATCGATGGCAGTGCATGTGGGGGCCATGCTGGACTTCCATCGCATGGGCGTGCCGACGCTCGACTACGGCAACAACATCCGCCAGATGGCGAAGGACATGGGCGTCACTGACGCCTTCGATTTCCCCGGCTTCGTGCCGGCCTATATCCGCCCGCTGTTCTGCCGGGGCATCGGGCCGTTCCGCTGGGCCGCCCTCTCGGGCGATCCGGAGGACATCTACAAGACCGACGCCAAGGTGAAGGAGCTGATGCCGGATGACACGCATCTGCACAACTGGCTCGACATGGCGCGCGAGCGGATCAAGTTCCAGGGCCTGCCCGCACGCATCTGCTGGGTCGGGCTCGGCGACCGGCACCGGCTCGGTCTTGCCTTCAACGAGATGGTGGCGAAGGGCGAGCTGAAGGCGCCTGTCGTGATCGGCCGCGACCATCTCGATTCAGGCTCGGTCGCCTCGCCCAACCGCGAGACCGAGGCGATGAAGGACGGCTCGGACGCGGTCTCCGACTGGCCGCTGCTCAACGCGCTGCTCAACACCGCAGGCGGCGCGACCTGGGTCTCGCTGCACCATGGCGGCGGCGTCGGCATGGGCTATTCGCAGCATTCGGGCGTCGTCATCGTCGCCGACGGCACGCCCGAAGCGGCCAGGCGCCTGGAGCGCGTGCTCTGGAACGACCCGGCGACCGGCGTGATGCGCCATGCCGATGCCGGCTATGAGATCGCGGTGGAGTGCGCGAAGGAGAAGGGGCTGCGGCTGCCGGGAATTTTGGGGTGACACCGAGCATCATTCTCGGGCGCCTCGTAGAGACGACCCGAGAAACTCCGGCAAGAGATGCTCGGGTCGGCGCCCGAGCATGACGGACGCCATCGAAGGACCGTATCCCATGCGCATCATCCGCGCCGCCGATTGCCGGACCATGCCGTGGAAGAACGGCAAGGGGATCACGACCGAGATCGTGGTTTTTCCCGAGGAAGCCTCGCTGAGCGATTTCGACTGGCGGATCTCGATGGCGCAGGTCGGAGCGGACGGGCCGTTCTCCTCCTTCGCAGGAATCGACCGGACGCTGTGCGTGCTGACGGGGCATGGCATCCGGCTGGCGTTCGGCGATGGCGAGACGGTGACGCTCGACGCGGCCTCCACCCCCTTCCCCTTCGCGGCCGACCGGGCGGTCGATGGCGTGCTGGTCAACGGACCGATCGTCGATCTCAACGTGATGACCCGGCGCGGCGCCTGGACGCACAAAATCGAGCGGCTCGCTGGGCCGGGCGAGCACCGCATCGCGAGCGACGGCGTCCTCCTGCTGGTTGCGCCGGAGGGTGACTGGACCGTCGATGACGCGACACTGTTTGCAGGTGACAGCGCGTTGATCGACGGGCGGATAGAGGTCGCCTGCGTCTCCCAGCGAGCCGGGCGCGCGCTCTATGTCATCAGCCTGCTCCCGGCTGCGTAGAGCCGGGAGCGCGAAGCCGCTTCGGCCCTACCGCACCATCCCCATCTGCCGCGGCAGCCAGAGCGTCAGCTCGGGGATGAAGGTGATCGCAAACAGCGCTGCGAAGAGCGGGATCAGCCAGGGCAGAATCGCCATGGTCGTTCGCTCGACCGAGAGATTGGCCACCCGCGACAGCACGAACAGCACCATGCCGAGCGGCGGGTGCAGCAATCCGATCATCAGGTTCAGCGTCATGATCAGCCCGAAATGGATCGGATCGACGCCGAGCTTAAGCGCGATCGGCAGCAGGATCGGAACCACGATGGTGATCGCCGCGATCGTGTCGAGGAAGCAGCCGATGAACAGCAGCAGCAGGTTCACGAGGATCAGGAAGACCCATTTGTTCTGGGTCAGGCTGAGGATCGCATCCGACATGATCTGCGCGGTGTTCGACACCGTCAGAAGCCAGGCGAAGATCGAGGCGGCGGTGACGATGAAGAGCACGGAGGCCGTGGTCTCGATGGTGTCGAAGGTCGCCTTGGTCAGGGTCCGCAGCGTCATCGAGCGGTAGCGCACGAGGCCCAGGAACAGCGACCAGATCACCGCGGCGGCCGCAGCCTCCGTCGGCGTGAACCAGCCCATGGTCATGCCGCCGATCAGGATGACCGGCGTCATCAGCGCCATCACGGCCGAGAAGTCGAAATAGTAGTCGAGGCCCAGCAGCAGCGCGAGGGCGAGGCCGATGGCCACATTGTCCGAGAGCCCGGCCCAGATCAGGACATAGGCGACCAATGGGAAGCCGAGCACCACGGCGACCTCGATGCCCGCCGTGCCGATCTCACGCCAGGAGAAGGCGGAATCGGAACCCCATTTGTAGATGCGCGCGAAGATCGCCACCGTCGCCATCATGAACAGCGTCATGATCACCCCGGGGATGACGCCGCCGAGGAAGAGCGCGCCGATCGAGGTGTTCGACATCATCCCGTAGATGACGAAGGGCAGCGAGGGCGGGATGATCGGCCCCAGCGTCGCGGAGGCCGCCGTGACGCCGACCGCGACCTCGGCGGAATAGCCGTGGTCCTTCATCGCCTTGATCTCAATGGTACCGATGCCGGCGGCATCCGCGATGGCGGTGCCCGACATGCCCGAGAAGATCACCGAGCCGATGATGTTGACCTGGGCAAGGCCGCCGCGCATCCAGCCGACGAGCGCGACCGCGAAGGCGTAGATGCGGCCGGTGACGCCAGCGATGTTCATGAGATTGCCGGCCAGGATGAAGAACGGCACGGCCAGCAGCGGGAAGCTCTCGACGCCCGCGATCATGCGCTGGGCGAGGATGACATCGGGCACGGTGCCCGAAATGATGATGAAGGCCAGCGACGCGACGGCCATGGCGATCGCCACGGGCACGCCGAGGATCATCAGGGCGAGAAAGGAACCAAGCAGGATCAGCATGTCTGTTCTCAGGCCTCCGAGCCGTCGAAGGCTGCGGGCTTCTCCAGCACGGAGTAGCCGCGCTGCCAGTTCTGCCAGGCGACATGCAGCGCCCGCAGCGTCATCAGCGCAAAAGCCAGTACGACAGCATTGAAGATGATCGCCTTCGGCAGATCGACCGTCGTCATCATCTCGTCGGGGATCAGCGAGGCGTATTTGTACATCAGCAAGGTTCCGTAGGCGAAGAAGCCGATGCGGACGACATCGACGAAGGTCGCCATGATCCGGCCCAGGCCAGGCGACATGTAGCGGTAGAGAAAATCGACCTGGATATGCCGCGAGGCCCGCACGCAGAGCGAGGCGCCGAGGAAGACCACGACCACCAGCGCGTTGATCGCGATCTCCTCCGTCCAGGCGAAGGAGTTGTTCAGGACGTAGCGGGTGAAGAACTGCAGGATGACGCAGCCGACCATGACCCAGAAGGCGGCGAGCGTGATCCAGTCCTCGACGCCATAGGCGGACAGGTCGGCCGGCGGCGGCGCCTCGTCGAAGACATGGGCGAGTTCCTCGCTGGTGACCGGAATGTGGATTTCCGGCGTCGTGTCAGTAGCCACGGCAGACCTCGATGAAACCGGCCGCAGCGGGGCCGTAGGGGCAGGAAGACCCGGCGGCATCGCGCCGCCGGGCTTGTCGATGAGGGACTACTTGATCGCCTGGATCCGCTCCCAGTCGGCCTTGCGGTAGCCGAACTGCTCGAAGGTGACGTTCTTCTGCACATTCGCGAGGAAGTCGGCCTTGTCGATCTCGGTCACGGTCAGGCCCTTGTCCTTGAAGAACTGGACCAGCTTGACCTCGTCGGCCTGGATTTTCTTGGTGGCGCGGGCGGACGCTTCCTGGGCGACCTCGCTGAAGATCTTGCGGTCCTCGGGCGAGAGCTTGTCCCAGAGCTGCTTGGCGACGACCGTGTTGAGGTGGTCGACGATGTGGCCGGTCAGAACGATGTGCTTCTGGACCTCGTAGAACTTCTTGGCCTCGATCGTGGTCAGCGGGTTCTCCTGCGCCTCGACGGTGCCGTTCTGGAGCGCGAGATAGACCTCAGCAAAGGCGATCGGCGCGGTGTTGGCGCCGCAGGCGCGCGGCATGGCGAGATAGGCCGGCACGTCGGGCACGCGGATCTTCAGGCCCTTCATGTCGGCGCAGGCCTTGATCGGCTTGTTCGAGGTGGTGTGGCGGGTGCCGTAATAGGTCACCGAGACGATCTGGTGGCCGGTCTTCTCCTGGTAGCCCTTCGCCATGTCCGTGAAGACGTCGCTCTTGGTGTAGGCCAGCAGATGTTCGGGGCTGCGGAAGGTGAAGGGGTAGTAGGTCACGCCGATGGGCGGGAAGGCGCGCGCCGCGAAGCTGGAGCCCGAGATGATGATGTCGACAGTGCCGAGCGTCAGGCCCTGGTTGATGTCGGTTTCCTTGCCGAGCTGCGAGGCCGGATAGACCGTGATCTCGTAGCGGCCGTTGGTGCGCTTCTTGAACTCGTCGGCCGCCCAGACCGACTCCGTGTGAAAGGGCTCCGAGGTCTCGTAGACATGCGCCCATTTCAGCTTGGTCTGGGCCTGCGCCGGCGCGCCGGCGACGATCAGGCTCGCGGCCACCGCCGCCATCGTCAGATAGGTCTTCATCACTCTGTTCCCTCCCATGGGATTGGTCTTGTTGCTCTGGCTTTTAGGTCTGCTTCTTGCGGCCTTCTGCTTGCTGCAGTTCTTGTTCTTGCGTCAGCTCTTGCGGACCAGACGGGTCACGACGCTCTCCCGCCTCCTCTCAGGCCTGCTTGCACGCCCGCCGGGCTTCGGCTTGGCCGGCCCTTCGCCGAAACTCTGCGAGAAGCGCTCCTGCGAGCGTTGCAGGTGGCGGCGCATCGCAACCTGCGCGCCCTCGCCTGATCCGGCCGCGAGAGCGTCGCGAATCGCGCGGTGCTCGGCGACCGCCTCGCGCCACGACACCTCATTCTCGAAATAGCTCGCGAGCTGACGGAAATACGGGTTGATACGCTGGTCGAAGAGCAGGCCGACAAAGCGCGCCAGCACCGCATTGCCCAGGATCGACGCGATGGCAACGTGGAAGGACCGGTCGAGCGCGACCAGTTCATCGCTGCTCAGGCCGGGCAGATCCATCTGGCGCAGGATGTCGTCGAGCGCCGCGACGTCTCCGGGGCCCGCTGCCGCGCCGGCTTCGGCGCAGACCGCGCTCTCGACCAGCTCGCGGGCCTTCAGCACCTCGAAAGGTCCCTCCGGGGCCTCGTCGGCGGAGACCAGCACCGGCAGGCTGGCCGGACGATCGACCACGTAGACGCCCGACCCCATGCGGATGCGCACGCGTCCCTCGACCTCGAGCGCGATCAGGGCCTCGCGCACGGAGGGGCGGGATACGCCGAGCTTTTCCGCCAGCTCCCGCTCGGGCGGCAGCCGTCCGCCCACCGGATACTCGCGCCGATCGATGAGATGGCGAAGCTGGTCGGCGATCTGGCGATAAAGGCGTGGCGTCTCGACAGCTTCGAGCGGCACAGCAGGCTCCCGGTTTCCATCCCCGGCTCCCGTTGTTGGCGAGAGCTCAATTTGGCCATGTGGTCAGGCCAATTGAGGCCAAAACAAGCATCATCTCGGCGGGCTGTCAATCAGCTTTGCTGGGTTTGGGGCCGAAGAGGCACACTCAGCGCCTTCAGACTTCCTCGCGAAAAACGCATCGTCATCCCGGCAAGCCGCGTAGCGGCGCAGTTCCGGGATGACGGCAGGGGTTTCGAGCCGATGCGGTCTGCTCAGTGGGCGCTCGCCATCACCTCGGAGCGGATTTCCTCGACCAGCCGCTCCTTCAGCGCGACGAATTCGGGGCTCGTCTTGACGGTGTAGGGGCGCGGATGGGCCAAATCGACCACGATGTCGGCCTTGATGCGGCCGGGACGCGCGCTCATCACCACGACGCGCGAGCCGACGAAGATCGCCTCCTCGATGTCGTGGGTGACGAAGAGCACGGTCTTGCGCTCGCGCTCCCAGATGCCGAGCAGCATCTCCTGCATCAGCGCGCGGGTCTGGTTGTCGAGCGCCCCGAAAGGCTCGTCGAGCAACAGGATCTTGGGGTCGTTGGCGAGCGCGCGGGCGATGGCGGTGCGCTGCTGCATGCCGCCTGAGAGCTGCTTGGGAAAGTGGTCGACGAAGTTCGACAGGCCGACGCGATCGGCCCATGAGCGCGCGATGTCTAGCCTCTGGCGCTCGGGCACGCCCTTCTCGCGCAGGCCGAAGGCGATGTTCTGCACCACCGTCAGCCAGGGAAACAGCGTGTAGCTCTGGAAGACGAAGCCGCGATCGGCGCCCGGCCCCGAGACCGGGACGCCATCGAGCATGATCCTGCCTTCGCTGGCCGTCTCCAGCCCGCCGATGATCCGAAGCAGCGTGGACTTGCCGCAGCCGGAGGGGCCGAGGATGGCGATGAAGTCGTTGTCCCCGACGCTCAGGGAGGTCGGCATCAGGGCGCGGGTCGGCTGGCCGCCGTGTTGGGCCGGGAATATCTTCCCGACATTCTCGACAAGAAGCTTGCTCATCGCTGCGCCCACGGGAACAGGCGCTGGTTGACCGCCTTGAACAGGAAATCCGAGACCAGCCCGATCAGGCCGATGACGATGATGCCAAAGATGATCTGCCCGGTGTTGAGCAGCGCCTGGCTGTCGGTGATCATGTGGCCGATGCCCGAGGACGAGCCGATCAGCTCGGCGACGATGACATAGGTCCAGGCCCAGCCGAGCACGAGGCGGAAGATTTCGGCGATCTCGGGCGCGGCATTGGGCAGGAGCACGCGCCGCACCACAGAGGTGTCGGTGGCGCCCAGCGTATAGGCGGCATCGACGAGATCGCGCCGGATCGAGCCGACGGAGACAGCGATCATCAGGATCAGCTGGAAGACCGAGCCGATGAAGATGACGAGCAGCTTCTGCGCCTCGCCGATGCCGGCCCAGAGGATCAGCAGCGGGATGAAGGCCGAGGCCGGCAGATAGCGCGCGAAGGAGACGAAGGGCTCGAGGAAGGCCTCCACCGGCTTGTAGGCGCCCATCATGATGCCGAGCGGCAGCGCCACGATCACCGCCAGCACGAAGCCGCCGACGACCCGCCAGATGGTCATGCCGATGTCGAAGGCGAAGCCATACTGGACCAGAAGGTTATAGCCCTCGCGCACCATCGTGATGGGGTCGGCGAGGAACAGCCTCTGGACATAGCCGCCGAAGGTCGCGACCGACCAGAGCGCGACGAACAGCGCGAAGAAGGCGATGCCGTAGGCAACGCGCGATGGCGCGGAGACCGGCTGGAGTGGTCTCATGAGCGCAGCACCTCGCGGTTCAGGGATATGGCCAGATCCCGCCATGGCGCGAGCGACCAGAAGCCGGAGGCGGCGCCGGACGTCGATGGCAGGATGAACACGGTCGCCCCTGCGAGCCGCCCGGCCAGCAACCCATAGCCCGGCACGGGGCCAAGGACGGCCTGTGCCGCGCGCTTGCCGTTGAAGGCGATCACGGCTGGAGCATGTGATCTCATTTTCTCGGTGAAACCCTCGATGTCGAAATGCGATGGCAGGAGAGCCTTGTCGGGGCCCGACGAGGCTTTCGCCACATCCGTCAGGCCGATGCCAAAGCGCGGCAGCTCCGAAAACTCATCCGGGGCAAGCTGGCGCGGCGTCAGGCCGACCGCATGGAGCGTCTTCCAGAATTTGTTGCCGGGGCCGGCATAATAGGCGCCCAGCCTCGCAGATGCCGCTCCGGCCTGCGTGCCGCAGAAGACGACGCGCAGGCCGGGTGACAGGATGTCGGGCAGGACGGCCAGATCAGCCGCCGCTTACTTGCCGGCGACGTATTTCGTCTCGACCAGATCCTTGAGGTCGGGCTTGGTCTTGATCAGGCCGATCTCGAGCAGTAGGTCGGCGGCTTTGGCCGAGAAGGCCTGCCAATCACCCGAGAAGAAGGCCTTGTTACCCGCCGCATCCGACCATTTCAGGAAGGCGGCCGACTTGCCGAACTGCTCGCCGGACTGCTTGACGTCGGCGCCCATGATACCGAAGGCCTTGTCCTTCTCCTTGGCGATCATCTCGAGCGCCTCGAAATAGCTCTTGGTGAGCGCGGCGGCGGCCGCGTCATTGGCGGCGAGGAAGGCCGGGGTGCAGCCGAAGGTATCCATCACCATCGGATAGTCGAGCGTGGTGGCGATGATCTTGCCGGCGTCGGGCTTTTCGCGCACGGCCGAGAGATAGGGCTCATAGGTCATGGCGGCGTCGTTCTGGCCGGCGATGAAGGCCTGCGCGGCCGGGCCGGGCTCCATGTTCACCACGGTCACGTCCTTCATCGACATGCCGTTTTCCTTGAGGAACCAGGCCAGCGCGAAATAAGGCGAGGTGCCCGGCGCGGAAGCGGCGACGGTCTTGCCCTTGAGATCCTTGATCGAGCCCGTGGCCGAACGCGTCACCATGCCGTCGGCGCCATAGCTCTTGTCGAGCTGGAAGATCTGCTTGGTCTTCACGCCCGCGGCGTCCCAGACGATCCAGGTCTCGACGGTCGTCGCCGCGCACTGGATGTCGCCCGACGCAATCGCCAGGTGACGATCCTTCTGCGGGATCTTCTTGATGGTGACGTCGAGGCCGTTCTTGGCGAAGATGCCAGCCTCCTTGGCGAGGACGAGCGGCGCAAAGCCGGTCCAGCCGGAAATGCCGATATTGACCTTGGTCTGTGCCTGCGCCCCACCGGCCGCCAGTGCCGCCGCGAGGCCCAGACCCGCCACCGTTCCGAAACGCTTCAAAGCTGTCATGACGGGACCCTTCCCCTGTGTTGCGATGTCCGGCTTCGTGCGAGGACCAGAGCCCATCGCACCGCATGGCGCGGCCAGATGCAACCTTCATTCCACTTGAGGTTAAATGCATATGCAAATCCGTCAAGCCGTCGATCACCGCGGCTGGGGACAGCGATGACATTCTCTTGTTTGACAGGCGGGAGAACATCCCTTCCCCTGAGCGCCACTTGAACGACCCATCTCTTTCTTCGCCCAGGAATGATCCTAATGAACGGTGCCGACCGCCTCTGCGACACGCTGCTCGTCAACGGCGTGGATGTCTGCTTCGCCAATCCCGGCACGTCCGAGATGCATTTCGTCGCGGCGCTCGACCGCAAGCCGGAGATGCGCTGCGTGCTCGGCCTGTTCGAGGGCGTGGTGACGGGCGCCGCCGACGGCTATGCCCGCATGGCCGACAAGCCCGCCGCCACCCTGCTGCATTGCGGGCCGGGCATGGCGAACGCGCTCGCCAACATGCACAATGCCCGGCGCGCCTGGACGCCGATGCTCAATGTCGTCGGCGACCACGCGACCTACCACCTGCAGCACGACGCGCCGCTGACCAGCGACATCGAGAGCCTGGCCCGGCCGATGTCGCATTACGTGCACCGGATCACGACGCCGGAGGATGTCGGCCCCGCCATCGGCCAGGCCTATGCGGCTGCGATGTCGCTGCCGGGCGTCGCGACCGTGATCCTGCCGGGCGATTGCGCCTGGGGCTCGGTCGAGCCGGCCGAGGTCAAGGCGACGCCTGTCCCGGCCTTCCGCACGGTGGCCGCCGAAACCGTCGGTGAGGTCGCCGCCGCGCTGCGCCAGCATGGCTCGCGCGCGGCGCTGATGATGACCGGCGGTTCACTCCGCGAGGGGCCGCTCGAGACGGCGGCGCGCATCTGCGCGGCGACCGGCTGCAAGATGTACGGGCAGATGTCGAACGGGCGGATCGAGCGCGGCGCAGGCCGGGTTGCGATCCCCAAGGTGTTCTACCCCGTCGACATGGCGCTGGAGCAGTTGAAGGATATCGACCTGCTCGTGCTGGTCGGCGCGCAGATTCCGGTCGGCTTCTTCGCCTATCCCGGCAAGCCCGGCCGGCTGATCCATGACGGCTGCATCGTCACCACGCTTGGCGTCATGGGTGACGACCTCGTCGGCGCGCTCGATGCGTTGGCCGAGGAGACCGGCGCGACAAAGGCGCAACCAGCCTTCATCGCCAAGGCAGAGACCGAGACGGCGCTCCCGGCCGGCGATCTCGACGCCGACAAGGTCTGCACCATCGTGGCGCGGCTGCTTCCGGAGAACGCGATCATCTGCGACGAGTCGGTCTCGTCGGGGCGCGTCTTCTACCAGCAGTGCCACAACGCGCCGCAGCACGACTATCTCCAGCTCACCGGCGGAGCAATCGGCGAGGGCATCCCGATGTGCGTCGGCGCGGCGGTGGCCTGCCCCGACCGCAAGGTCATCGGCATGCAGGCGGACGGCTCCGGCATGTATACGGTCCAGGGCCTGTGGACGCAGGCGCGCGAGAAACTCGACATCGTCACGGTCATCTTCGCCAACCGGACCTATGCGATCCTGCATGGCGAGATGCGCGCCGTCGGCGTCAATGATTTCGGCCGCAACGCGACGCTGATGCTCAACCTCGACGAGCCGGCGCTCGACTGGGTCTCGATGGCGCGCGGCATGGGCGTGGAGGCGGCGCGCGCGACCACGGCCGAGGAGTTCACCAAGCTGTTCAAGGGCGCGCTCGGGAGGAAGGGCCCGTTCCTGATCGAGGCGGTGATCTAAGAAGCGGGCTCGTCATTCTCGGGCGCCCGGCGGGCGACCCGAGAATCTCTTGCCGGGAGAGCAATCTCTTGCCGAGTGAGCCCCCTGAACTGGCAGGCTCCTCTCGTCATGAGATGGTCGGGTCAAGCCCGACCATGACGCATTTGGCTACGACTTGAACCCGCCCAGGAACGCGTCGAGGCACTCGCCGATCGCATCAATGGCGTAGCCGCCTTCCTGCACCACCAGCGTCGGCAGGCCGAACCCCTTCACCTTGCCGGCGATGGTACCGAAATCGGCGGCGTCGAGCTTCAGTACGCCGATCGGGTCGTCCTTGTGGGCGTCGTAGCCGAGCGCGACGATGACCACGTCAGCCCCAAAGTCCGCAATCGCCTGCCCGGCCCGGTCGACGGCTGCCGCCATCTCCGCTCCGCCCGCGCCATGGGCCAGCGGCAGGTTGAGGTTGAAGCCCTCGCCCGGGCCGTTGCCGCGCTCGTCCTCGTAGCCTGTGTAGAAGGGGTAGTAGTTCGACGGGTCGGCATGGACCGAAATCGTCAGCACGTCGTCGCGGCGGTAAAAGATCTGCTGCGTGCCGTCACCGTGATGGGCGTCGACATCGAGGATCGCGACCTTCTTGAACGTCGAGCGCAGGCGCTGGGCGGCGATGGCAGTGTTGTTCAGGTAGCAGAAACCCGTCGCGCGATCGGCGCGGGCATGGTGGCCGGAGGGGCGGCAGAGCGAATAGACGGCGCGCTCCCCGGCAATGACCGCATCGGCAGCCGTCACCGCCGTCTCGGCCGAAAGCAGCGTCGAGTGCCAGCAATGCTCGCCGATCGGCACCGACATGTCGCCGAGATACCAACCGAGCTGGCCGATGAATCCGGTCGGGCGGCAGGGTGGACGGACATCCTCATCCGGGCGTCCGCTCCAATAGGGGAAGGTGCTGGGCCAAACCTCGGGTCCACGCTCGGCCGGCAGTTCCTGCCAGCGAGCCCAGGCGGTCTCCAGGAAGCGCACGAAGCCGGCGTCATGGATATCAAGCACCGGGCCCGTGCCATGGGATGCCGGCCGTTCGGGTGCGATGCCATGCTTGTCCAGCGCAGCCAGCAGCCGCGCCGTACGCTCAGGCAGATCCTTCGGCGCGACGACCGCGCCGAAGCGCAGATATTGCTGGGGATCGTGCATCGACTGGTCGGGATGATAGAAGGCGCGCATGGGTCGGGTGGTCTCCTGCAACGGACATTTCTGCCGCCCGGCGAGACCGGGCGGGCGGTCAAGCTAGCAAAGGCGGGGCCGCCGCGTCAGGCCGTTGCGGCGCCGCCCTGCCCTGCGCCTGCGACGGGCATCAGCCCAGGACGATCGATCAGCGCAGGAACCTGGCCCGCCGGAACCGGGCGGGCATAGAGGTAGCCCTGGGCGAATCCACAGCCATGGGCGCGCAGGAACGCCTGCTGGTCCAGTGTCTCGATGCCTTCCGCGATCACATCGAGCCCGAGCTCAGCCGTGAGCGCGACGACGGCGCGCACGATCGCCGCATCCTCGCCGCCATCCCCGATCCGCATGACGAAGCCGCGATCGATCTTGACGACATCGACCGGGAAACGCCGCAGATGCGTCAGCGAGGCATAGCCCGTGCCGAAATCGTCGAGCGCCACGCGGATGCCGGCGGCGCGCAGGCGCTGCAACGCCGGCCCCGTCTGTTCGCCCTGGCGCGTCATCAGCACGTTCTCGGTGACCTCGACGCCGAATTGCTCCGGCGAAAGTCCGGCCGCCGACAGTTTGCCGAGCAGGATTTCCGGAAAGGCCGGGTCGCGGAAGGCGCCGGGGGCCAGGTTGAGCCATAGCCGCGGGATCGCGATGCCGGCATCCAGCCAGCCTCGCAGATCGGCCATGGCGTGCCGCAGCACCGCCTCGCCGATCTGTCGCGCGGTCTCCGGGTCTTCGAGCGCGAGAAGGAAGGCAGCGGCCGGCACGATCCCACGCTGCGGGTGGTCCCAGCGCGCGAGCACCTCGAAACCCTCGATCGCGCCGCTGCCCAGGTCGATCTGGGCCTGGTAGAACGGCAGGATGCGCCCCTGCGCCACGGCCTCGCAGATCGCGCTGCAAATCTCGACGCGGGCATGCATCGCCTCGCGCATGGCGGGGTCGTAGATCAGGGCCATGTTCCGGCCGAGCGCCTTGGCCCGGTAGAGCGCGAGATCGGCATCCTTCAGCAGTTCGCCGGCGTCGTCATGGTGGTGCGGGGCGAGCGCGAAGCCGATGCTCGCGCGCATCGGACCGGCCGCCTGATCGCCGGGGAAGGGTTCTCGCAGGGCGCGCAGCAGCCCGTCCGCCTTCGCCCTGGCCTCGTCGAGGCCGTCGGTCAGCCGGGCGATCACCACGAACTCGTCGCCGCCGAGCCGGGCGACGATCTCGCCAGGCTGGAGCCCGCGCGCCAGGCGCTCGCCGACCGCGACGAGCAGCTGGTCGCCGGCATCGTGGCCGAGCGTGTCGTTGATCGATTTGAAATCGTCGAGATCGACGAGGAACAGCGCGATGGCGTCACCGGCGCGCTCGCGCAGCGCCTCGACCAGCTTTTCCTGAAACAGCAGCCGGTTCGGCAGCCCGGTCAGCGCGTCATGCGTGGCCTGCCAGCGCGTGTGCGCCTCGGCGGCCTTGCGCTCGGTGATATCGACGATCCCCGCGACGAACGCCAGCATCGTCCCGATCGGCAACGACGCTGCCGTGATGACGGCGTCGCGGCGGCGGCCGGCGCCATCGCGCAGCGAGACTTCGAGCGCCTCAATCCGCCCGCGCTCGCCGAGATCGGCTATAAGATCACGCCTGTCCTGCAGGTCGATGCAATCGACCATCGAGCGGCCGCGCAGATCGGCCGCGCCCGGCTCCCCGAGATAGCGGACCGCCGCATCGTTCACCCGCAGAAAGCTGCCGTCGGCCATCGCGGCAACGACGAGCGGGATCGGCACCGCCATGAAGATGCGCTCGATCAGGGCCTGGCTGTCCTCGAGCGCCTCCCTCGCCGAACGCTCGGCCTGCGTCGCCATCCACTCCAGGCGGCGCAGGCGATTGGCATGGATCACCACCAGGCTGAGCGCGAAATTCAACATGGCGAGGACGAGCACGAGACCCAGCAATGTCGGCGGATAGGGCCCCCTGCCGAGATAGCCGACCAGCATCAGGACGCTCGCGCCGCATCCCATGAGCAGCGTGAACCGGAACGAGGTCGGAGCGACGAGATAGAAGATCGAGGGCAGCAGCAGGACGACGAACAACGCGAGATCGCTGCGCGAACTGACGAGAAAGGCCACTGCGATCGCGGTCGTGACCTCCCAGAGCAGCGTCACGGCCTGCGCCTGCTCGAAGCGCACCGCGCGCCGCATGAGCGCGAAACACACAAGCGAGACGACCACCACGCAGAGCCGGGCCGGCACCGCGACGAAAAAATGCGGCGTGCCGGCGAAGCGCCAGTCGCTCAGCAGAAACAGCGTGTTCAGCGCCGCCGAAAGCAGAAAGAGCAGCCGGCATTGCCGCAGCGTCTCGTCCAGACGCGCGATCCTGAAGGCGCCTTCGCTCGTGGGATCGCGAAACTCTCCGCCAAATTTCAATTTCTCGCCGGCCATCTCCGGCTTGTGGACGACCACTTCTCAAAGCAGCGTTAAGTCGCAGCCTCGCCATGAAGCTGGCGGAGGCCTCAGCCGGAGGCGATCAGCGCGACCAACTCCCGCGCAAGGCTCTTCGGATCAAAGCGCTCGGGCCGGAACCAGTCGATCGAACCGTTCATGGCGCCCAGCAGCAGATAGCGCAGCACGTCGGGCGCCCGTTCCCGCGACACGGCGCCGCAGGCCTGCAGTTCGGCGATCAGCCCGCGCCAGACATCTTCATAGGATCGTCGGACGCTGCGCACGCTGTCAGGCGCCGGGATTGCGCCGAAGGTGAAGACCTTGATGCTGGCGCTGGTGTAGTCGCTGTTGCCGTGAAGCGCCGTGAGATGGGCGCCGATCGCCGCCTCCAGCCGCGCGCGGGGCGCCGCGCCCTCCGTCGCGGCCAGCGCGGCCAAGACAGCCTCATGGACGAAGCGCACGCCGTCATTGACGACCGCCTCGACGATCTCCTCCTTCGAGGCGAAATGATAGTAGAGGCTGGCCTTAGCGATGCCGACTGCCTCGGCGATTTCGCGCAGCGTCGTCTGGTGATAGCCGCCCGAGCGCAGCAGGCGGGCGGCGGTGTCGAGGATGAGGCGGCGCGAGCCGCCTTCGGATTGCAAGGCGGCCTGCTTCTCGACAGCGCTCATGCCGCCCTCCTTTCATTCCGGGGCGGCCCACAGGGCCGAACCCGGAACCCACGACCGGGCGCGCCGCCAAGCACGGCACCCGTCGAGCGGATTTCAGAAGGGCGCCGGGTCGCAGCCCGTCGTGGGTTCCGGGCTCTTCGCTTTCGCGAAGCCCCGGAATGACAGGGGGTGCTCACAGCCGCTTCGCGACCTCCTCCAGCATGACTTCCGTCGCGCCACCGCCGATGGACTGGACGCGGGCGTCGCGGGTCATGCGCTCGATCGTGCTCTCGCGCATGTAGCCCATGCCGCCATGGAACTGCAGACAGGCATACATCACCTCGTTGACGAGTTCGCCACAGAGCGCCTTGACCATCGAGACCTCGCGCGTCGCCTCGAGCCCCTGCGCGTCGAGCCAGGCCGCGTGGTAGACGAGCTGGCGCCCGGCCTCGACCCTGGCCGCCAGCGTGGCGAGCTTCTGGCGGATCGCCTGCTTGTCCCAGAGCGGCGCGCCGAAGGCTTTTCGGGTTTTGACATAGTCCAGCGTCAGGTCGATCGCGGCCTGCGCCTCGCCGATCGCCATGGCGCCGATGACGGTGCGCTCGTTCTGGAAGTTGCTCATGATTGCGTAGAAGCCGCGCCCCTCCTGTCCGAGCAGGTTCTCGGCGGGAATGCGGCAATCCTCGAAGACGAGTTCGGCGGTGTCCGAAGAACGCCAGCCATGCTTGTCGAGCGCGCGCGAGACCTTGAAGCCCGGCGTGCCCTTCTCGACCAGGAAGATCGAGACCGATTGCGAGGGCTTCGCCAAAGGGTCGGTCTTGGCGGCGACGCAATAGAGATCGGCATGGACGCCGTTGGTGATGAACATCTTGGCGCCGTTGAGGACATAGGCATCGCCCTCGCGCCGCGCCGTGGTGCGGATGCCCTTCACGTCGGAGCCGGCATCAGGCTCGGTGACGGCGACTGCGACGATCTTCTCGCCGGCGATGATGGCCGGCATCAGCCTGTCGCGTTGCGCCTGGCTACCGGCATTGGCGATATGGACGGAGGCCATGTCGGTGTGGACGAGCGCGGTGATGGCGACGCCCGAGAAGGTCGAGCGACCGAGCTCTTCGGCCAGCACCACGGTCGCCATCGTGTCCATCTCGGAGCCGCCATACTCGCTGGGGTAGCGAATGCCGAGGAAGCCGAGCGCGCCCATCTTGCGGAGGACCTCGCGCGGGACGAAGCCCGCCTCCTCCCAGGCGTGGGCATGCGGCTTGATCTCGGTCTCCACGAAACGGCGGATTTGAGTCCGCAGCGCCTCGTGATCCTCAGTGAAATAGGGGGAGCGGCGGGGACCCTCGCCTGCGAATTTCTCGATGGCCGACATGGCTTCCTCCCGGGTTGACCGCAGAGCAGCGATCTGACTACCTACCGGACGGTAGGTTACCAAGGCAGCGAGATCAAGACGCAGCGTAGCCGCTCCGCGTTCCGAACGTGACGCGTCATTCCGGACAAGGCGCGAAGCGGCGCAGCTCCGGAATCCATCATAGGGCACCATCGCGCTCTACGATGGATTCCGGGCCTGCGCTTCGCTTGCCCGGAATGACGCGCCTTTGATTGCAAATCTCGAGGTGGGGCCGCATGTCGGATCAAGCAACCCAGTCCGCTCCCCCTCCCCCGCTCTCCAAGATGATCGCCACGTTGCGCGAGCGCCACGCGCTCGTCGCGGGCGGCGGCGGCGAGAGACTGCGCGAGCGGCACGAAGCGCGCTCGAAGATTATGGTGCGCGAGCGCATCGACCTGCTGCTCGATCCACAGACGCCGTTCCTCGAACTCTCGCCGCTGGCCGCCTGGGGGCTCTACGGCAACGAGGTGCCCGGCGCTGGCATCGTCACCGGCATCGGCATCGTGGCGGGCCGCGCCTGCATGCTGATCGCCAACGACGCGACGGTGAAGGGCGGCTCCTTCTTCGCCGAGACGGTGCGCAAGCATCTGCGCGCGCAGGAAATCGCCGAAGAGCACCGCCTGCCCTGCCTCTATCTCGTCGATTGCGGCGGCGCATACCTCCCCGAGCAGGATCGCGTCTTCCCCGACCGCGACCATTTCGGCGGCTCGTTCTACAATCAGTGCCGGATGTCGGCGGCCGGCATTCCGCAAATCTCGATCGTCTTCGGGGCTGCGACGGCGGGCGGGGCCTATATCCCGGCGTTGTCGGACGAGGTCGTCATGGTCAAGGGCACCGGCCGCATCCATCTCGGCGGGCCGCCGATCGTCAAGGCCGCGATCCACGAGATCGTCGACGGCGAGACGCTGGGCGGGGCGCAGATGCATACGCAGGTGTCGGGTGTCGCGGACCATCTCGCGCATACCGAGATGGAAGGGCTGGCCAAGCTGCGCGAGATCGTCGGTTCGCTCGGCGATGCCAGCATGCTGGCGCAGCCGCCTCACGCGCCCCTGCCACCACGACTCGATCCGGCCGATCTTGTCGACCTCGTCCCGACCGATCTGCGCCGGCCCTATGACGTGCGCGAGGTCATCGCCCGCATCGTCGACGACAGTGCCTTCAACGCCTTCAAGCCCGACTATGGCGCGACGCTGGTGACGGGCTTCGCCCGCATCCACGGCCATCCGGTCGGGATCATCGCCAATAACGGCGTGCTGTTTTCGGATTCGGCCGTGAAGGGCGCGCATTTCATCGAGCTTTGCGACCAGCGGCAGATCCCGCTGCTGTTCCTGCAGAACATCACCGGATTCATGGTCGGGACGCAGGCCGAGCGCGGCGGCATCGCCAAGCATTCCGCCAAGCTGGTCTACGCCGTCTCGAATGCGCGCGTGCCGAAATACACCGTGCTGATCGGCGGCTCGTATGGCGCCGGCAATTACGGCATGTGCGGGCGCGGTTTCAGGCCGCGCTTCCTGTTCTCCTGGCCCAATGCGCGAATCGCCACGATGAGCCCGGAGGTGGCGGCGAACGTCGTGACGGAGTTGCGCCGGCAGTCGCTGAAGGGGGCGGCCGACGAGGCGGCCATCGCCGAACTCGACGCGAAGACCCGCGCCCAGTTCGAGGAGCAAAGCGACCCGTACTACGCCACCGCCCGGCTCTGGGACGACGGCATCATCGAGCCCGCCCAGACCCGCGACGTGCTCGGCCTTTGCCTGGCGCTGGCTGCGGGCGAGCCGCGCGATACAAGCCCCCGCGCCGTGTACCGGATGTGATGATCATGATTGCGAACATTGCCTGTCATTCCGGGGCATCGCGCAGCGATGAACCCGGAACCCACGACCGGGCGAGCCCTTGCCACCGCAAATATGACGTCATCACCCGGTCGTGGGTTCCGGGTTCGGCCCTGGCGGGCCGCCCCGGAATGACAAGGTGGTGCTGATGTTCTCGACCATCCTGATCGCCAATCGCGGCGAGATCGCCTGCCGTATCATCAGAACCTGCCGCCGGATGGGCATCCGCACTGTCGCAGTCCATTCCGATGCCGACATGGATGCCCTGCATGTGCGTCTCGCCGACAGCGCCGTCGATATCGGCCCCGCGCCGGCCCGCGAGAGCTATCTGCGCGCCGACCGGATCATCGAGGCGGCGCTGGCCACCGGCGCGCAGGCGATCCATCCGGGCTACGGCTTCCTCTCCGAGCGGCTCGACCTGATCACCGCCTGCGAGGCCAATGGCATTGTCTTCATCGGCCCGTCCGCCAGCGCGATCGACGCCATGGGCGACAAGATCCGCTCCAAGCAGATCGCGCAGGAGGCCGGCGTGCCCGGGGTGCCCGGCTATGACGGCGCCGACCAGTCGCCCGATGTGCTGCGGGCAGAGGCCCTGCGCATCGGGCTGCCAGTGATGGTCAAGGCCTCGGCCGGTGGCGGCGGCAAGGGCATCCGCAAGGTCGAGCAGGAGGCCGAACTCGACGGCGCGATCCTGGCGGCGGCCCGCGAAGCGCAAGCCGCTTTCGGCGATGGCCGCCTGCTGATCGAGAAGTTCGTGACGCGGCCCCGCCATGTCGAGGTGCAGGTCGCTGGCGACCGGCACGGCAACCTCGTGCATCTGTTCGAGCGCGACTGCTCGGTGCAGCGCGCCAACCAGAAGCTGATCGAGGAAGCGCCCGCGCCGAACCTGCGGCCGCAGACCCGCGCCGCGTTGCACGACCATGCGCTGCGGCTGTCGCGCGCCATCGGCTACGACAATCTCGGCACGGTCGAGTTCCTGGTCGATGCGGCGAGCGAGGATGTGTTCTTCCTCGAGATGAACACGCGGCTCCAGGTCGAGCATCCGGTGACCGAGGCGATCACCGGGCTCGATCTCGTCGCATGGCAGATCCGGATCGCGGCCGGCGAGGCGCTGCCGCTGCGCCAAGACCAGATCACCTGCTCCGGCCACGCCATCGAGGCGCGGCTGACCGCGGAGCGCGCAGATGAAGGCTTCCGGCCCGATACGGGCAGGATCGCGCTCTGGAGCGAGCCCGAGGGTCTGCGCGTCGACAGCGGCGTCGCGGCGGGCAGCATCGTCTCAACGCATTACGATTCCTTGCTCGCCAAGGTCATCGCCCATGCGCCGGACCGCGCCGGGGCCTTGCGCAGGCTTGGCGAAGGGCTCGACCGGATGATCGTGCTCGGACCGGGCACGATCAGGCCGTTCCTGATCGACGCGCTGCGGCAGCCTGCCTTCGTCGAGGGCCGGGCGACGACGTTGTTCCTCAAGGAGACCTGGCCCGACGGCTGGCAGCCGGCGCAGGGGGCGGAGCCGGAGGTTCGCGCCGTCGCGGCCGCGCTCTGGGTCGCGACGGGCAACGGCGGCGGCGCGCCGCCTGCCGGGGCCGGGCCGTGGCAGTCACTGGCGGGGTTCCGGTTGCTGGCGCCGGCCGGTCGCCCCGCCACGACCCATCTCTGCGTCTCCATAGGCGACGACAGGGTGCGGCTGCGGGTCGAGAGCCATGAAGGCTTCCTGCGGGTGCTCGGCCCCGACGGGGCGCGCGACATGGTACTGCGACGCGCGGTGGACGGCATCGGCTGGACCGTGCAGTGCGGCGGCGTCGGTTCGCCCGCCCATGCGATGCGTGACGGCGACGGGTTGCTGCTGCGCTATCGCGGCTTCGAGGGCAGGATAGGCGTGGCGCTCGCCGTCGTGGCGGCAGCCGCGACACGAACCGAGGCCGGCGACGGCGGCGGCGCCCTGCGGGCTGCGATGCCGGGCACGGTGGTCGCGATCCATGTCGCGGAAGGCGACGCGGTTGCTGCGGGCCAGGTCGTCGTCGTGCTGGAGTCGATGAAGCTGTTCATGGAACTGAAGAGCCCGGCCAGTGGTCAGGTCTCGCGGGTGTCGATCAAGACCGGGGCCACGGTCGCTGCGGGCGAGTTGCTGATCTTGATCGACCCCGGCGATGCGCCGGCGGCGTAAGCCCCGGCTCACGCCGCGTTCCACCTCGCCCAGGCAGGAAGGAACCGGTTGACGATCGGGACGAGCCGCGGTGGAAAATCCCGACGGAAGCGCAGGCCCGTGATGTCGGTGCCTTCGAGGTAGAGCGCGTAGGCGTAGTTGTTGAGTTCGAAGATCGTGTAGAGCTGCATGTCGGAGCCTTTGACGACCATCTGCTCGTTGCGCAGCTTATCGACGCGCCCGTCGCAGATGACGCGGGCATTGTCCATGACGCAGATCGCGTTCTGGAAAGTCTCGATGGCGGCCTTGGTCTTGGGGCCGATGATACCGTCGACCGTCAGCTTGCGGCTGGCGGAAGGCCCGCCCAGTTCGCGGACACGTGCATTCGTCGGATGCTGGAAATAGAGGTTCAGCAGATACTGGACCAGCGTGACGTCGTCTCGGTTGTTGGCGCGCCCGGCGCCGACGCCCATCTCGACGGTGAGCATCGTGCCGTCCATTGTTTCGATGACCTTGGCCATGTCGCCCTCCCTTTCAGGAGCGGGCCCCATCGGCCCGCCGCTGTGATCAGGGATAGGCGTGTCGCGATGGCGGCGCTGTTCCGTGCGGAACAACGGCGTCAAAGGCGGGCTCAGCCTTTGGTCGGGAAGGTCAACGGCGAGATCTCGAGATGGTCGCGCTTGGCCCAGTCGAGCCCCTTGACGTTGGGCTCGCCGCGACGCTGCGCCTCCTCCAGCTCGGCGGCGGCGGCGGCGTAGTCCATGGTCAGAACCTTGCCGTTGTCGACGACGGTGACGCCATCGACGATGACGGTCGTCACGGCGCGCTCGCCCGCCGCATAGATCAGGCTGCGGATCGGATCGCGCAGCGGGCGCATCATCGGATGGGTGACGTCGACCAGCACGATGTCGGCCTTGGCGCCCTTGGCGAGGCGGCCGATGTCGTCGCGTCCGAGCGCCTTGGCGCTGCCGAGCGTGGCGGCGTTGAAGGCGTCGGAGGTGCGGACATCATAGACGTCCTCCGCCATCATGCGCGAGCCGATGCAGACGGCGCGCAGCTCCTCCAGCATGTGGTGGGGATAGGTGTCGGTGCCGATGCCGACATTGATGCCGGCGGCGACATATTGGCCGAAGCTCTGCATCGCGATGCCGCGGCGCTGGAACACAATCGGGCAATGGGCGACGTTCGTGCCGGTCTCGACAAGGCAACCGAGATCGTCCGTCGCCGGCCATTTCACCGAGGAGTGATGGTCGAGGAAGATGCCGTGGCCGATGATCGAGAACGGCCCGAGCACATCGAGTTCCTCCAGCCATTCGACCGGCGTCATGCCGTGGCGGCGGGTGATCTCGTGGAATTCGACGACGCTCTGGGCGGCGTGGATCTGGAAGGGCAGCTTGCGGGCCTCGGCCTCGGCATAGCTCGCCTGGATCAGCTCGGGCGTGCAGGTGTCGATCTGCGAGGGCGAGACCATGCCCGATAGCCGCCCGCTGTCATCGGCGGCGACCTGGTCGAGCAGTTTCATGGCAGCCGCCATTGCGGCCTCGCCGGCCTTCTCGTCCCATTCGTATTTCGCGAGATGGCCGTTGTCGGTGTACCAGCGCGCCGAGCGATACATCGGCGAGAACACGGCCCTTAGCCCCGAGGCCTTGAAAGTCTCGAGCCAGCCATCCCAGGCCACCGACATGTCGACCAGCGTGGTGACGCCCGACATCAAGAGCTCGGAATAGGTCACCTGCGCGCAGGACTTGACCCCTTGGGCATCGCAGCGGAACAGCGGCATGAACTCATAGAGCGCCGTGCCGTACATCTTGGGCGAGCCGAGCTCGTCGTTCCAGCCCTTGGTCATCGCCTCCGAGGAGGGATGCGAGTGGATGTTGACGAGGCCCGGCATGACCATTTTTCCGCGACCGTCGATGGTGGCATCCGCCTTGCCCTTGTAGCTCCCGCCGACATGAACGATCCGGTCCCCGTCATAGGCGACGTCGCCGTCGCGCAGATAGACATGGCCCTTGGCCTTGGCGTCGTAGGCGACGATCCAGCTCGCGTTGCGGATCAGGGTGATTGGCATGGTGGGCTCCGGCGTGGGGCGAGGCTGAGGCGGTGTGCTTCCCTTCTCCCCTCGCGGGAGAAGGTGGCTCGGCGAAGCCGAGACGGATGAGGGGGCGCGCCGTTTCAGACATGGAAGCACGCAGCAACGATGCAGGTCACGGCGCCCCCTCACCCCAACCCTCTCCCGCGAGGGGAGAGGGGGCAGGGCAGCGCTTCCCGAGCTACCTGACGAACTTCAGGTCCAGCCCCTTGTACAGCCCGCAGCCATAAATGTTGTGTGCCTTGAAGGGCGCCAGCCGGGCCGAGGCCGCGATCTTCATCGGCTCATGGTAGAGCGGCAGCCAGACCGCCTCCTCATGGACCTTCTTCAGAACCTCGCCATAGGCGGCCGCGCGATCGGCATCGTTGAGCGCGGTCATGCCTTTGCTCAAAAGCGCGTCGGTCTGCGCGTCCTTCCAGTTCATCCGGTTGGGCGTCGGCGCATTGGCCGAGGGGAAGTAGAGATTCAGCGCGTCGCCGGCCGAGATGTAGGGGAAGCTCATCCCGAACATGTCGAATTCCTGCGTCGCCATCTTGCCCCAGGCGATGGTGGCGTCAAAGAGCTGAACCCTGAGATCGACGCCGACCTTGCGCAGATCGCCCTGGATCGCCTCCATCAGCTTCTGCCAGGTCGAACCGGTGAAGCCGTAGACGATCGGCGAGAGCTTCTTGCCGTCCTTGGTCCGGAAACCGTCGGCGCCCTTCACCCAGCCAGCGGCGTCGAGGATCCTGTTGGCCTCGGCGACATTGGTCTTGATCGGGTTGACCGCCTTGTTCCAATCCAGCGCCTCGGTCGAGATGTAGCTATAGGCCGGCTCGACCTCGCCGAAATAGAGATTCTCGGCGATCGCCTTCTGGTCGACGGCCATGACCATGGCGCGGCGCACGGCCGGATCGTTGACGCCCTCCTTGTCGATCTTGAAGCCGACGAAATAGGTCCAGAAGGCTTCCTTGGAGTCGACCAGCTTGAGGTTGCGGTTGGCGCGGATCTGCGACAGGCCGGAATAGGGCACATATTGCGTGACCTGGCTCTGGCCCGTCATCACGGCCGCGAGGCGGGTGTTCTCCTCGGGCACGATCTTCCAGACAATCTCCTCGATCTGGGCCGCGCCCTTGTTCTCATAGATCGGCGGCCCCCATTTGTAGGCGGCGTGCTTCTTCAGGCGGAACTCGTTGCGCGGCTTCCAGTCGCCCCAGCAATAGGGGCCGGTGCCGTTGAAGCCCTTGACGCCGAAATCGGCGCCAAGCGCCTCGACATTCGCCTTGTCCATGATGACGGCGAAGCTCTGGGTGAGCTGGTAGAGCAGTTCCGAGAACGGCGCGGTCAGCTTGTACTCGACCGTGTAGTCGTCGACTGCGACGATGTCGTCGACCTTGCCGGCGCGCCAGCGCACGGGCGAGCGCGTCGCGGGATCGATCCAGCGCTTCATCGAATAGACGACATCCTGCGCGGTCAGCTTCTTGCCGTCGCAGAAGGAGACGTCGTTGCGCAGCTTGAAGGTGTAGGTCTTGCCGTCCGGCGACATCGTCCAGGAGGTGGCGAGGCCGGGCTTGATCGTCGACATGTCGTGGTCGAGCGAGACCAGCGTATCGGCCATCATGAAGATGACCTCGGAGGCGGCGCGCGCCGTCGAGCGGTGCGGGTCGTAGCGGTCGCTGTCGACCTCGCGGACGATCGTCAGGCTGTTGTTCGAACCTTGCGCCGCGGCAGGCCCGGCAAGCGCCGCCAACCCCAGCAGGGCGCCAGTGGCGATGGATGTCAGATGCTTCACGATCGTTCTCCCCTTTTGTTTTGAAACGAGCGGTCCGGTTGGGTGCCTCACTGGTTCCTCATGCGCGGATCGAGCAGATCGCGCAGGGCATCGCCCAGCAGGTTGACGCAGAGCACGATGGCGATGATCACGAGGCTCGGCAAAAGCGAGATATGTGGCGCGAAGAACAGCGCGTCGCGCCCGAGCGAAGCCATCATGCCCAGTTCCGCTTCGGGCGTGCGCACGCCGAGCCCCAGGAAGGAGAGCGCCGCGCCGATCAGGATGATCTGGCCGAAGCGCAGAGTCATGAAGACGAAAACCGGCGACAGGCAGTTCAGCGCGAGGTATCGCCAGATCAGGACGCGGTCGGGCAGGCCCATGGCGCGCCCGGCCTCCATATAGTCCTGCCCCATGATGACGATGGCGGCGCTGCGCGTGATGCGGGCGACATCGGGGATCGTCGCGATCGAGAGCGCGATCACGATGGCCGTCAGGCCGGGGCCGACAACGGCGGCGAGTGCCAGCCCGAGCAGGATCGCCGGGAAGGACAAAAGGATGTCGGCGGCGCGCATGATGTAGGGGTCGAGCCGGCGGTAATAGACGCCGAGCAGCGCGATAAGCGCGCCCAGGCCCCCGCCGATCACGATCGAGGCCAGCCCCATCACCAGCGTCAGCCGCGTTCCGTAAAGCAGGCGCGAGAGCATGTCGCGGCCCTGCCCGTCCGTGCCGAGCCAGTATTGCGGCAGCGAGCCCTCGCTCCAGATCGGCGGGATGAAGGGCCGGCGCGTGGTGTTGTAGGGGTCGAAGGGGGCGATCCAGGGCGCCAGCAGCGCCGCCATCACGATGACGAGCAGGATCACCGCCGCCAGCAAAGCGAGCTTGTCCTGCAGGATGCGGCGGCCGAAGGCCTTGAGCGGCCGGCTCGCGACGGGGGCTGCGGCAGCGATATCAGCCATGTTTGTCCACCCGCGGATCGAGCACGGCGTAGAGCATGTCGACGATGAGATTGATCACCAGGAAGGCCAGCGCCAGCACCAGGATAGCGCCCTGGGCCAGGGGGAAATCGCTTGCGAGGATGGCTCCGACAGCAAGCCTTCCGACACCGGGCCAGGAGTAGATCGTCTCGGTGACGACGGCGCCGCCGAGCAGATAGCCGGCCTGCAGGCCGATCAGCGTCACAACCGGGATCAGCGCGTTGCGCAGGACATGGCGCAGCACCACGGCACGTTCCGACAGGCCCTTGGCGCGGGCGGTGCGGACATGGTCGGCGCTCAAAACCTCTAGCGCGGCGGTGCGTGTCATCCGCGCGATCGGGCCGATGAAGACGAGGCCCAGCGTCAGCGCCGGCAGCGCGATGGCGGCGAGCCCGTCGAGGCTCCAGAGCGGCCCGCCACGCCCGATGAAGGGCAGCAGGCCCCAATGATAGCCGATATATTGCATCAGGATCAGCCCGATGAAGAAGACCGGGGTCGAGACGCCGGCGACCGAGATCGCGATCACGACCCGGTCGAGCAGGCGGCCGCGATAGACGGCCGCGATGGTGCCGAGCGCGATGCCCAGCGGCACGGCCCAGACCAGGCAGGCGAACATCAATTCTGCAGTGGGCCCGATCGCCTCGCCGAGTTCGGCGACGACGCTGGTGTTGGAGATCAGCGAGACGCCGAGATCGCCCTGCAGCACGCGGGCGAGATAAATCCCGAACTGCACGAAGACCGGACGGTCGAGCCCGAGATCCTTGCGGACCTGTTCGACGAGCTCGGGGCTTGCCATCGGGCCCGCGACGATGGCCGCCGGATCTGCCGGGACCAGTTGCAGCAGCAGGAAGCCGAACAGCAGCACGCCGAGCAGCACCGGCACCGACATGGCGACGCGCTGGGCGATGTGGTTCAGCATGGGCGAGCGCCGACTTCGCCTTGCTCGTCCCCACAGCCCTCGTCCTGAGGAGCGGGCGCAGCCCGCGTCTCGAAGGATGCTTCAGAGCGCACTGGATCATCCTTCGAGACGCCGCTATCGCGGCTCCTCCGGATGAGGGCTGAGTGTGGCTCGCTCGTTGTCGCCATCAACCTTCCGCCTCGTGCACGATCTTGCCTGCGATGATCGTCATGTCGCAGCGGGTCTCGTGCAAGAGCTGTTCCGGGGTCGCCTGAGACAGGTCGCGGGAGAAGATCGCGACATCCGCCGCCATGCCCGGCAGCAGGCGGCCGCGGCTGTCCTCGCAGCGGTTCACATAGGCGCCGAACTCGGTGTAGGCGGAGATGACCTCGTCGATCGTCAGGGTCTGGTCCGGCGAGATGACCGTGCCGCGCGCCGTCTTGCGGGTCAGCATGGTGTAGATGTTGGGCCAGATGTTCGCGTCGCAGACCGGCGCATCGGAGGAGGCTGCGGGCTTCAGCCCGGCTTCGATCCAGTCGCGCATCGGATAGCAGGCGTCGACGCGCTCCTGCTCCAGCACCGACAGGTAGAGATCGCCGAAATCGTAGATGAAGACCGGCTGCGGCACGGGCTCGATGCCGAGCCGGACCATGCGGGCGATCTGCTCCTTCGAGTTGAAGCCGCAATGCTCGATGCGGTGGCGGCGGTCGGCATCGGGGTGATCGTTCAGCCCGTTTTCCATCGCATTCAGCGTCTGCTCGATCGCGGCATCGCCGATGGCGTGGACGGCGAGCTGATAGCCCTTGGCGTGGTAGTCGCGGGTCAGCACATCCATCTCGTCATCGGTGAGGCAGAAGATGCCCCTGGTTTCCGGCTCGCCGAGATAAGGCAGGCTCATCGCCGCCGTCTTGCCGCCGGCCGAGCCGTCGGTGAAGATCTTGACCGGGCCGACGCCGAGCCAGTCATCGCCGGCGCCGGTCACCAGGCCGTCGGCATAGCATTGCTCGACGATGCCGTTATGCCCGCCGAGCAGGCACATATTGGTGCGCACCGGCAGGCGGCCCGTGCGCTGCGCCGTGCGGTAGGCCGCGACCTCGCGGTATTGCGAGCGCATGCCGACGGCTGCGTCCATCACCGATGTGATGCCGAAGGAATTGCAGTAGCGCCCTGCCCGCTCGATCGCCGCGACGAGTTCCTCATCGGTCGGATCGGGGATGACCTTCTTGACCGCGTCGCGGCCGTTCTCCGCCATCAGGCCGGTGAGCACGCCATTGACCTGCTCGATCGCGCCGCCAGCCGGAACGGGGGTCTTCTCGTCGACGCCGGCGAGCTTCAGCGCCAGCGAATTGGCGACGGAGAGATGACCGCAGGCGCGCACGATGTAGACGGGGTTGTCCGGCGCGACGCGGTCGAGTTCCGTGCGGTGCGGATGGCGCTTCACATCGAGTTCGAAATGATCGTAGCCGCGCGCCAGGATCCATTCGCCGGGTTTCGCCTTCGCGGCGGCCTGCGCGATCATGTCGAGCAAACCATCCAGCGTGCGCACGAAGCGCGGCCGGATGTCGAGCTCCTTCATCGTCAGCCCGAGCGGCAGCAGATGCAGATGCGCCTCGTAAAGGCCGGGCGTCGCCATGCGGCCGGCGAGGTCGATGACCTTGGTGGCCGGGCCGATCAGCGGCGCCATCTCGGCGGGAGTGCCCGTCGCCAGCACCTTGCCGGCCCAGAGCGCGACGGCGGTCGCGTAACCCTCCTTGAGTCCCAGATAGACCGGACCGTTCTGGAGAATGATGTCCGCTTCAGGCAGGCTCGGCATAGAATTAGTTCCTCCGGGAACCAATTCATGGCATCAATAAATTCTCCGGGCAATCCGCCGCAGCGCAGCAATTCCGGCCCGGTCCACAGGGCTGCGACACCGTCCAGGACGAGGACGCAACCCGTTCGTTCGGGCAACGCCGGCTTTAGCGCAGCGTCACCTGTGGCGTCGGGGGCCGCGGTTCGCTGGCGGGTTGCGGCAGCAGGAGCCAGCCGCCGAGCAGGGCCGCGACGAGCACGCCGAAGCCGAGATCGAGCCAGCGCTCATGGGGCTTGCGTGGCAGGGAATCCGCGATCTGGCCCGGCGAGGTATCCTCGTCCCAGATGATCGTCTTGGCCCAGGTGATCGTCTTGGCCATCTCCACAGCCTCCGTCTCGTCGGCGCCCAAGCCCATCGCGTCAGGTCGCAGCGCTGCCCGACGCGAGCCGGGCGAGCCGGCGGCGGTCGAGGATGTTGCCGTCGCGGCGGTAGCCGCGCTGGTAGGTCTGGCTCAGGCGGCCGATCGCCTGCTGCCATTGCTGGATGGTCTGGCGGCCGGCGCTGGCGTCAGACAGTTCGATCTCGTCGAAGCCGCAGGCCAGCGCATAGTCGAACTGGTCGGGGATCAGCGGCCCGGACGCCCGCAGCGCGCCGTCGAAGCCTGCTCGCCTGATCGCCTTCGCCAGGCTGAAGCCCCGGCCGTCGGCAAAGGCCGGGAAAGCGATGGCGACGAGAGACAGCCTGGGTAGGAAGGGCTCCAGCGTCGCGACCGTCAGCGCGTTGTCGGTGAGGACGCCGACCTGCTGCCCCGGGGCCAACTGGGCCAAGGCGTCGGGCAGCGCCTCAAAACCCACCAGCACCCGCGACAGGTTGCCGATGGCGGCCCCCTCGGTGCGCGTCCAGCCATCCGCGATGGCGCCGTTGCGATCAAGCAGCAGCATCGGCGAGCTCCCTGAAGGCGGTCTTGAACGGCACGAGCCCTACGCGCTTCACCGTCTCGATGAAGCGTTCGCCGTCGTGACGCTCGCTCTCATAGACGCCGACAATCGCCTCGATCGCGTCGGGCACAGCCTCGGCAGGCAGGCCCGGCCCGAGGATCTCGCCGATCTCGGCGTTCTCCGTTGCATCGCCCCCCAGCGTGATCTGGTAGGATTCGATGCCGCGCTTCTCCAGGCCGAGAATGCCGATATGGCCGACATGGTGGTGGCCGCAGGCGTTGATGCAGCCGGAGATCTTGATGTTGAGCTCGCCGATTTCCGCCTGGCGCTGCTGATCGGCGAAGCGCTGCTGGATGGCCTGCGCGATCGGGATCGAACGGGCGGTGGCGAGCGCGCAGTAGTCGAGGCCGGGGCAGGCGATGATGTCGGTGATCAGGCCGAGATTGGCGGTGGCGAGCCCGACGGGAACCAGCGCCTGCCAGATCGCCAGGAGATCATCCTTGCGGACATGCGGCAGGACGAGGTTCTGCGCATGGGTGACGCGCAATTCGTCGAAGGAGTAGCGCTCGGCGAGATCGGCGACCGCGCGCATCTGTTCGCTGGTCGCGTCGCCCGGCGCCAGGCCGACGGGCTTCAGCGAGATCGTCACGGCGGTGTAGCCCGGCACGCGATGGGGCGTGAGGTTGGTGTCGACCCAGCGGGCGAAATCGGGATTCGCCACCTTGGCCGCGGCGAGCGCGGCGCTGTCCTGCGGCAGCGTCTCGTAGGCAGGCGGTTTGAAATAGCCTGCGATGCGCGCCAGTTCCTCGGGGTCCGCATTGACCGAGGGGCCGTCGAGCAGGGCAAACTCGGCCTCGACCCGGCGGCGGAACTCCTCCGTGCCGATCTCGTGGACGAGGATCTTGACCCGCGCCTTGTACTTGTTGTCCCGCCGGCCTTCGAGATTGTAGACCCGCATCACCGCCTCGAGATAGGCGAGCAGATCGGCCTTGGGCAGGAAGTCGCGCACGACCTTGCCGATCATCGGCGTGCGGCCGAGCCCGCCGCCGACGCTGATCTCGTAGCCGATCTCGCCGGTCTGCGGGTGCTTCAGGATGCGGATGCCGATGTCATGCGCCTTGATCACGGCGCGATCATGGGTGGCGCCCGTCGCCGCGATCTTGAACTTGCGCGGCAGGTAGCTGAACTCGGGATGGGCGGTCGACCACTGCCGGATCAGTTCGCAGACCGGGCGCGGATCCTCGACCTCGTCCTGGGCGACGCCGGCGAAGTGGTCGGCCGTGACATTGCGGATGCAGTTTCCCGAGGTCTGGATGCAGTGCATCTCGACATCGGCGAGCAGATCCAGGATCGCCGGCACATCGCGCAGCCTGGGCCAGTTGAACTGCAGGTTCTGCCGCGTGGTGAAATGGCCGTAGCCGCGATCGTAGCGCTCGCCGATCAGGGCCAGCTGCCGAAGCTGGCGCGCCGACAGCGTGCCATAGGGGACCGCGATGCGCAGCATGTAGGCGTGCAATTGCAGGTAGACGCCGTTCTTGAGACGCAGCGGCTTGAACTCGTCCTCGGTCAGCGAGCCGTCCAGCCGCCGGGCGACCTGATCGCGGAACTGGGCGACCCGGTCGCGCACGAAGCGCTCGTCGAACTCGTCATAGCGATACATGGCGTCATACGCTCCGGCGGGCGGCGATGCCTTCGCCGGCCTGCTTGCCCAGATCGGGGCGGTTGCTGGGGCCCAGCGTCTTGAAACGCTCGCGGAAATGCCGGGGCACGGGGCCGCCTGAGGCCAGTTCCACATCGACGAGATAGGCGTCGACGACATGCTGCGCCGCCAGTTCGGCGGCGGCGAAGCCTTCGAGGCGCTCGGCCGCGAGATCGTCAGCCGCGACGAGCGCGAGACCGGGATCGCGCGTCCAAGCGAGGCGGCCATCAGCCTCGGCGAGGGCGAAGACGACGTCGCCGTCGAGCAGGTCGTTGGCGAGCAGGATCGCGGGCAGCGGCGGGCGCTTGGCGACAATCGCCATCACACGCCTCCCAATAGATGGAGCCCGGCGCGTCCGAGCCTGCCGGCAACGGCCGCCGGCTCATGCGCCGGCCTCTGTCTGTCGATGGGGTCAAGCATGGTCAGGCGTTGCGCTCCCGTTCTGTATTCCGAACGGAATCTAGGCGAATGTCTCTGAGGCTTCAATTCACATCAGGTGGATGTTTTTTTCAAATTATCCAGGCAGCGAAGTGAATTAAACTCCGCACCGAGCCTGTGCTTTACTGGATGGGCAGGACTGCGCGCCGGCAAGCACGGTTTTCAGCGCCTGACTTTCACGCCGTCGCGAACACCGTGGCATGGGTGATCTTGACCCGCACCCGCTCGCCGAGCGCCGGCGCGACCTGGCTGGTCAGGTCGAGATCGAGCCTCTTGCTCAACCCGGCCACCGCGATCTCCGCGCGCCTCATCGGCCCGGTCCGGCGGACCTGCTCAACCACGCCGGGAATGGAGAGCGGCGTCTCATCGACGATCTTGAGATGATGCGGGCGGACATAGAGCGCCGCCGGGCCGCCCTGGTTCTGGGTCAACCCGCCGAGCACGGGCCTGTCGTCGAGGAAGGCCTGGCTGCCGACGATCCTGACCGGCAGCCGGTTCGCCTCGCCGAGGAACTCGCAGACGAAGGGTGTCGCGGGGTGGTCGTAGACATCGTCGGGCGTGCCGACCTGTTCCAGCCGCCCCTCATGCAGGATCGCGACCCGGTCGGCGAGTTCGAGCGCCTCCTCCTGGTCATGGGTCACGAACAGCGTCGTGTGACCGGTCCGGCTGTGCAGATCGCGCAGCCACGCGCGCAGATCCTTGCGGATCCTGGCGTCGAGCGCTCCAAAAGGTTCATCGAGCAGCAGGACCTGCGGCTCGATAGCGAGCGCGCGCGCCAGTGCGACACGCTGGCGCTGTCCGCCGGAGAGCTGGCTCGGATAGCGCCGCTCCAGGCCGGGCAGCTGGATGAGTTCCAGCAGCGCATCGACGCGGCGCTTGATCTCGGCGGCGTCGGGCCGCTCCGCGCGCGGCCGGGAGCGCAGGCCAAAGGCGATGTTCTCGGCGACCGTCATGGTCTTGAACAGGGCGTAGTGCTGGAAGACGAAGCCGATGCGCCGGTCGCGCAGCGACAGGTCGCGCGTGTCGGCATCGCCGAACAGGACGCGCCCGGCATCGGCCTGTTCGAGGCCGGCGATCAGCCGCAGCAGCGTGGTCTTGCCCGAGCCGGAGGGGCCGAGCAGCGCGACGAGTTCGCCTGGCTGGATGTCGAGCGAGACGTTCCGGAGCGCGGGGAACGCCAGGAACCTCTTGTCGATGGCTTCGATCGAGACGGCGACGGACATGAGCGGTTCCCGCGATCAGTGGTGGCGCGCGGCGGCGATCGCGTCGCCATAGCGCCATTCGAGAAGGGATTTGAGGGCGAGCGTCACCAGCGCGAGCCCCGCCAGCAGCGAGGCGACCGCGAAGGCGGCGGCGCTCATATACTCGTTGTAGAGGATCTCGACATGGAGCGGCATGGTGTTGGTCAGGCCCCGGATCCTGCCGGAAACCACCGCCACCGCGCCGAACTCACCCATCGCGCGGGCGTTGCAGAGCAGCACGCCGTAGAAGAGGCTCCATTTCACATTGGGCAGCGTGATCGCGAAGAAGACGCGCCAGGGCGAGGCGCCGAGCGTCAGCGCCGCCTCCTCGTCGGTCGAGCCGAGCGCCTGCATGTGCGGAATGAGCTCGCGCGCCACGAAGGGGAAGGTGACGAAGATGGTGGCGAGCACGAGGCCGGGCAGCGCGAAGATGATCTCGATGCCGTTGGCCTTGAGGAACGGGCCGAGATAGCCCTGCGCGCCGAAGAGCAGCACATAAACCAGCCCGGAAATAACCGGCGAGACCGAGAATGGCAGGTCGATCAGGCTGATCAGCAGGCTTTTGCCACGAAACTCGAACTTGGCGATGGCCCAGGCGGCCGCGATGCCGACCACGAGGTTGAACGGCACGGCGATGGCCGCGACCAGCAGCGTCAAGCGGATCGCCGCGACCGCGTCCGGTTCGGTGACCGCCTCGCGCCAGGCGGCCCAGCCGCGCGCGCCAGCCTCGACGAAGACCGAGATCAGCGGCAGCAGCAGGAACAGCAGCAGGAAAGCCAGCGAGACCACGATCAGCAGGGCCTGCACGGCGCGACTCTCGCCGCCGACGCGGCGATGCGCGCGGGGCTTCGCGGCACGGGGAGACAGGGGCGCCTCGCGGCGGGGCAATATGGCGTCAGACATCGCCGAGCCTCCGCCGGGTCCGCGCCTGGATCAGGTTGACCAGCAGGATCAGCGCAAAGGCGATCAGCAGCATCAGCGTCGCGATGACGGCCGCGCCGGCATAGTCGAACTGCTCGAGCTTGATGACGATCAAAAGCGGCGCGATCTCCGACAGCATCGGCACGTTGCCGGCGATGAAGATGACCGAGCCGTATTCGCCGACGGCGCGCGCGAAGGCGAGCACGAAGCCGGTCAGCAGCGCCGGCAGCACCGGCGGCAGGACGACGCGAAAGATCGTGCGCAGGCGGCTGGCCCCGAGCAGGGCCGCGGCCTCCTCGATGTCGCCCTGGGCTTCCTCAAGGACGGGCTGCACCATGCGCACCACGAAGGGCAGCCCAACGAAGATCAGCGCCACCATGACGCCGAGCGGCGTGTAGGCGACCTTGATGTCGAGCGGGACGAGGAGGCTGCCGATCCAGCCATTGGGGGCATAGATCGCGGCGAGTGCGATGCCGGCGACGGCTGTCGGCAGCGCGAAGGGCAGATCGACCGCCGCATCGACGAGGCGCCGGCCGGGAAAGTCGTAGCGCACCAGGACCCAGGCCAGCATCAGGCCGAAGACGGCGTTGACGGAGGCGGCGAAGAGCGCACCAAGGAAGGACAAGCGCAGCGCCGCCAGCGTCCGCGGCGAGGTCGCGATCGCCCAGATCTCGGCAGGGCCTGCGCTCGCGGCCTTGATGAACAAAGCAGCGAGCGGGATCAGGACCACCAGCGACAGCGCGGTCAGCGTGATGCCGAGCGACAGGCCGAAACCCGGCAGGACGCTCGGCTGACGCCAGCTCCAAGAGGCTTGCCTGGATGAGACTGCGCTCGTTGCCATCGTTCAGCGTGCCGGCTTGTAGAGCTGGTCGAAGGTGCCGCCATCGCCGAAATGGGTCGGCTGCGCCTTGGCCCAGCCGCCGAAGACGGCATCGATGGTGACGAGGTCGACCTTGGGGAAGTTGGCGATATCCTTAGGATCGGCTGCCTCGGGTTGGCGCGGACGATAGAAGTTCTTGGCGATGATCGCCTGCCCCTTGGGCGAGTACAGGAATTCGAGATAGGCCTGAGCCTCGGCCCGCGTGCCCTTGGCGTCGACATTGGCGTCGACGATCGTCACGGGCGGCTCGGCCAGGATCGAGAGGCTCGGCACGACGATGTCGAACTTGTCGGCGCCGAACTCCTTCAGGGCGAGAAAGGCCTCGTTCTCCCAGGACAGAAAGACGTCGCCGATGCCGCGCTGGGTGAAGGTGGTGGTGGCGCCGCGCGCGCCGGTGTCGAGCACCGGGACGTTGGCGAGCAGCTTGCCGATATACTCCCGGACCTTCGCGTCGTCCTTGCCGAAGGCCTTTTCGGCATAGGCCCAGGCGGCGAGATAGTTCCAGCGCGCCCCGCCGGAGGTTTTCGGGTTTGGCGTGATGATCTGCACGCCGGGCTTCACCAGATCGCCCCAATCCCTGATCGCCTTTGGGTTGCCCTTGCGGACCAGGAAGACGATCGTCGAGGTGTAGGGCGAGGAATTCTGCGGCAGGCGCGACTGCCAGTTCTCCGGCAGCTTCTTCGATCGCTGGGCGACGGCGTCGATGTCGCCCGCGAGCGCCAGCGTCAGCACATCGGCATTCAGCCCGTCGATGACGGTGCGAGCCTGGGCCCCGGAGCCGCCATGCGATTGGCGGATTGTCCTGATCTTCCTGGCGTTCCTGGCGTTCCACTCCGCCATGAAGGCGGCATTGATCTCGCGGTAGAGCTCGCGCGTCGGATCATAGGAGACGTTCAGGAGCTCTGTCTGCGCCCGCGCGCCGGCGACGACACCGAAGCAGAGCGAGAAGGCTCCCAGAACAAGACCGGCCTGAACCAAACGACGGCATGCGGGGCGGTCCATCATGCTCTCCGTTGTTGGGAACAGCCCGATCGACGGATCGACTGTTCTTTTTACAGAACGAAGCGTATGCTAAAACCAGATCGACGGACAACAGTCTGGGGCAGCACTGTGTTTCAAAGTTGGTCGGTTCCGGAGAACAGATTGCTGAGGCTTGGCCCAGTTCCAGAAGGCTGATTTTCCTCCCTTCGAACCGACTGCTTTGTTCCCTTCGGGCATCAGATCCCGTCGCCTAGAACATTCTCCGACGCCAACAGCTTCCGGCTTCGGCGTCGCCGCCGGAGCGCTTGCCCCGAAATCCACCCCGCGCCGAGCAGGACGGGACGCAGCAGGAGATCGACCGCCACGACAGGCAACGCCACGGCGAGGCTGCCCGTCAACCCGTAGACGACTGCGCCTGTCAAAAGGCTCGCGAGCGCATGGCCCAAACCCAGGCCCGCAAGCCCCGCCCGCCGGAGCGAGCCGGCCGGCCCAACCCGGCTGCGAAGCCCCGAGACCAGGGCCGAGACCCTGGTTTCCGCGCGGCTGTTCGCCCCGGCCGGCAAAGGCACATCCTCGACGACGAAGCCGAACGCGACCGTCTCGTGGCTGATGCGATCGACCAGGATGAACCCGCCGAGTTCGGTGCTCTGCGAGAACGGCAGTGCGCCGATCGGCCTGTCGAGGTCGAGCGTGACCATGCCGATATCGTTCATCGCCAGCGTCGCGACGGGCACCTGTTCGAGCGTCGCGACGTCGATGCCGTGATGCAGCGCGCTGACTTGTATCTGGACCTGGCTGCTGGCGAGCTTCAGGGCGTAGCGACCGCCGAGCGCGAGCGGCGCCTCGCCCGTCCAGAGCAGGCGCGCGCGCAAGGCTCGCCGGACCGGAGGCCGCCGCGCCGCAGCGACGATCAGGTCGCCGCGCGAAATGTCGATCTCATCATCGAGCGTGATCGTGAGGGCCTGGCCGGCGGATGCATGTCCCGCGTCGCCGGCGGGTGTCAGGATGCGCGCGACGCGGCTGGTGCGGCCCGATGGCAGGACGGCGATGACATCGCCGATCGCGAGATGACCCAAGGCGAGGTTGCCGGAATAGCCGCGAAAGTTCGAATCGGGCCGGTTGACCCATTGCACCGGCAGCACCGCGCCCGGATGGGCCGCGCTTGCGGGCTCGACCACGACGGTCTCGAGATGGTCGAGCAGCGGCGCCCCGTCATACCAGCCCATCGACGCCGAGGTGCTGGTGACGTTGTCGCCGTCGCGCGCCGAGATCGGGATGAAGCTGATCTGCGCAAAGCCCAAGCCTGCGACGGCCTGCCGGTAGTCGGCGCAGATGCGCTCGAACACGGCTCTGTCGTAGCCGACCAGATCCATCTTGTTGACGGCGACGACGACGTGGCGGACGCCGACGAGCGAGACGATGAAAGAGTGCCGCAGCGTCTGCCTGAGCAGGCCCAGCCGCGCATCGACCAGGATGATCGCGAGATCGGCCGTCGAGGCGCCCGTCGCCATGTTACGAGTGTATTGCTCGTGGCCCGGCGTATCGGCGACGATGAAGGCCCGTCGCGGCGTCGAGAAATAGCGATAGGCGACGTCGATGGTGATGCCCTGCTCGCGCTCGGCCGAGAGCCCATCGACGAGCAGCGCGAAATCGACCTTGTCGCCCTGCGTGCCGAACTTGCGCGAATCCCGCTGCAGCGCGCCAAGCTGGTCGTCGAAGACCGCCCCGGCCTCGAACAGGATGCGGCCGATCAGCGTCGATTTGCCGTCGTCGACCGAACCGCAGGTGATGAAACGCAGGAGGGAGCGTGGCTGCAGACCGTCGTCATTGGCCGGGCCGTCCCCCGTCAGCGCGGCCTCGGGGGCGCTCTGACGGGCATTGAGGGCAGTCATCAGAAATAGCCTTCCTGCTTCTTCTGCTCCATCGAGCCGGTTCCGTCATGGTCGATGATCCGCCCCTGGCGCTCGGAACTCTGCGACGCCCGCATCTCGGCGATGATGTCGGTCAGGCTGGTGGCGTCGCTTTCGATGGCGCCGGTCAGCGGGTAGCAGCCGAGCGTCCGGAAGCGGACCATGCGGGTCTCGACGACCTCGCCCGGCAGCAGCGGCAGCCGCTCGTCGTCGCGCATGATCCAGGCATCGCCGCGACGCAGGACAGGGCGCAGGGCGGCAAAATACAACGGCACGACGGGAATGCTTTCGAGCGCGATGTAGTCCCAGACGTCGCGCTCGGTCCAGTTCGAGAGCGGGAAGACGCGAAAGCTCTCGCCCGTCTTCTTGGCCGTGTTGAACAGCGACCAGGGTTCGGGCCGCTGGTTCTTCGGGTCCCAGCGATGGTCGGCACTGCGCAGCGAGAAGACACGCTCCTTGGCGCGGGTCTTTTCCTCGTCGCGCCTCGCGCCGCCGAAAGCGGCATCGAAGCCGTATTTGTCGAGCGCCTGCTTCAGGCCTTGCGTCTTCATCACATCGGTGTGAACGCGCGAGCCCGACGCGATCGGATCGATGCCGGCCCTCACCCCGTCCTCGTTGATGTGGACGATCAGTTCGAGGCCGAGCCGGCGGGCCGTCTCGTCGCGGAAGGCGATCATCTCGCGGAACTTCCAGGTCGTATCGACATGCAGCACCGGGAAAGGCGGCTTGCCCGGCTGAAAGGCCTTCATCGCGAGGTGCAGCAGCACCGCCGAATCCTTGCCGATCGAATAGAGCAGCACCGGGTTGTCGCAGGTCGCCGCGACCTCGCGCAGGATGAAGACCGCCTCGGCTTCGAGCTTCTGGAGATGGCCCGGCGCAATCATGGCGCGACCTCCGCCGCCTGCGCGCGGACGAGCCGGCCGTCGCTGCCGAGATGCAGCCCGCATTCCCTGGCGGCGTCCTGCTCCCACCACCAGCGCCCGGCACGCTCCGGCTCGCCTGGCGCGATCGCCCGCGTGCAGGGCGCGCAGCCGATCGAGACGAAGCCGCGTTCGTGCAGCGGGTTGAGCGGAACCTCGTTGGCCTGAGCGAACTCAAGCACCCGATCGCGCGTCCAGTCATGCAGAGGGCTGATCTTGACCAGTCCTCGCTGCTCATCATGCTGCAGGAAGGATGTCTCGGCACGCGCCTGCGACTGGTCGGCGCGCAAGCCCGTGATCCAGCCGGCCGCCCCTTTCAGCGCATGGTCGAGGGGAACGAGCTTGCGCACGCCGCAGCAGGCTTTCCGCGCCTCGGGCGAGGTCCTGAAGCCATTGATGCCCTGGTCGTGCACGAGCTGCTCGACGGCGTCGGCATCGGGAACGCAGGCTTGGATCGACACGCCGTAGCGCTCTTCCGTCCGCGCCCAGAGATCATGAACCTCGGGAAAGAGCCGCCCGGTATCCAGCGTGGCGAAGGCGATCCTGTCGCCAAGTCCGCTGTGCGCGATGACATGGGTCAGGACCTGGTCTTCCAGGCCGAAGCTGGTGGTGAAGACGATCCTGCCGGGAGTCGCGGCGGTGGCGTCATGCAGCCGCCGTTCGACCTCGGGAGCGCCGATCGAAACGGCCTGAGACGATCGCGACGCGGACGCCATCAAGAGGGAACGGCGCTCGATTCCGGCCGACATCGTAAAATCCCTGACGCATGGCGCGGCCACCGGGCCGCATTCCGATGCTAGCCCGACGTCGCGAGAGAGAGTTTCCGTAGTTCGCGCGAAAGGGGGGAGGTTCGTTTCCGGCTCGAGCGGCTGCGAGAAGGACGCTTTCCGTCACCGTCGCGCCATGTGGATCGGTCGGGTCGCGGTCGGCTCCAGCACGCAGCGGCGCTGGCCGTTCAGGCCTGCGATATCGGCCAGATCGGATCGGCCAAGCCCCGCATCATCCGAGCGATCACGCCATCGCCCCCATGACCGCGGCTTGAACCTCAGCTTCGGTGAACGGCTTGCCGAGATAGACGGTTCCCGCCGGCAGTTCGCCCACCTCGCTCCTCGACAAACCTGTCGCCACGATCAACCCGATCGACGGATGGAGGCGCTGAGCCTCGAACGCGAGGCATCGGCCGTCGAGTTCGCCCCGCAAGTGAACATCCGTGATCAGGACGGCGATGTCGTCGCGGCCGGCCAAGGCGGCCAGAGCCTCATCGACCTTGAAGGCGGTGATGGCCTGGAGACCCGCGCGCTCGATCGTTTCGGCAACATTCAGATTGATGAACGGGTCGTCTTCGACCACCAGAACGATTGGCAAGATTGCTCCTGACGTAGGCCGCCGGTCCGGCGACTCGGCAGGAACCCAAGAGCCACAGCATTTTATCCCGCGACATATCAAATGACATGACGCCGGGATCTGATCGATGGCACCGCGTCCCCAACCGCCTGACGGCAACGTCGTTCGCCAAGCGCGCGCAAACCGTGTGATGATGCCGTACCCACGGTCGGGGGAGCACAGTGTCTGGACTGACGTATCTCATCAATTCCCTCGGCAGCCGCGACGAGCTGACCGAGGACGACCGCGCCCAAATCCTGGGCCTGACGCAACGGAAAAAGCTCTTCCCCAAAGGAGGTCAGCTCGTCGTCGAGCACACGCGGCCTTCGGAAAGCTGCCTGATCGTCAGCGGCCTCGCCGCGCGCGAGGCTTTCCTGGCGGACGGGGCCCGGCAGATTTCAGCGGTGCATGTTCCCGGCGACTTCGTCGATCTGCATGCATTCCTGCTGAAACTGATGGACCACAGTGTCGTCGCGCTGACCGAATGCGAGGCGATTTTCGTGCCCCATTCCGATCTGCTGCGCATCAGCCAACAATCGCCCCATCTGCTTCGCCTGTTCTGGCTGTCCACCGTCATCGACGGCGCCATCCAGAGAGCCTGGATCGCCTCGATGGGACGGCGATCGCCCATGGGCCACATCAGCCATCTGCTGTGCGAGCTGTATTTGAGGCTGCGCGTGGCAGGGCTGGTGACGGATGACGCATTCGACCTGCCTATCACGCAATACGACCTGGCCGACATGATGGGCCTGTCGCTGGTCCATGTGAATCGGGTTCTCAAGAGCGCCAAGCGCACCCATTTCTTCGCATGGGAGGCCGGACGCGTGCATATTCGGGACTTCGCCGGCCTCGCGAAGCTCGGGGATTTCGATCCGACCTATCTGAATCTGATCTGCGAGCCGCGCTGATGGAACACCGGGGCGGCTCTCGCATTGAGGCGTCATGCCTCGCTACTTCATAGACAGCTCAGATGGTGCGCGCCTGGAGCGTGACGATACCGGCCTCGAACTGGAGAACGACGCGGCTGCGCGAACGGCGGCACTCGATGCGCTTCCCGACATGGTCCGCGAAGTGTTCCCGGATGGCGACGAGCGAACCTTCAGCGTGCATGTCCGCACAGCCGATGGAGCCGACCTGTACCATGCCGAAATGACTTTGGTGGGCAGGTGGCTCAAGCCCTGACGCTGAACCAGGCTCGCCCGTGGGCCGACAGCGTGAAAAGCCGGCCCTTCAAGCCAGCGATCAAACAACAGCGCATGCCGACAAATGGGAGGAGTGGTGCCGCTTGAGGGATTCGAACCCCCGACCCCCTCATTACGAATGAGGTGCTCTACCAGCTGAGCTAAAGCGGCGACGCGGCAGCCTCTACCAGCCCGGCCGATTCTTGGCAAGGCGATGGCCAGCAACCAAAGGGGAAAGTCCGTCCTTTCGTCAGTCCTTGCGCAGCTTTTCGGTCTCCGGCTTCTCCTGGCCGAGCGCGACGATGCCGCGGCGGATGGCGCGGGTGCGGGTGAAGTGCTTGTGCAGGGTGTCGCCGTCGCCGAAGCGGATCGCCCTTGTCAGCACCGCGAGATCCTCGCTGAAGCGGCCCAGCATCTCCAGCACCGCATCCTTGTTATGCAGGAAGACGTCGCGCCACATCGTCGGGTCGGATGCGGCGATCCGGGTGAAATCGCGGAAGCCGCCGGCGGAGAACTTGATCACCTCCGACTGCGTCACCGCCGCCAGATCCTCCGCCGTGCCGACGATGTTGTAGGCGATCAGATGCGGCAGATGGCTGGTGACGGCGAGCACGAGATCATGATGCGTCGCGGTCATGATCTCGACGATCGCGCCCATGCCCTCCCAGAACTGGCGGGTGCGGGCGATGGCGGTCTCGTCGGTACCATCCGGCGGCGTCAGGATGCACCAGCGGTTGAGGAAGAGGCTCGGGAAACCGGCATCGGGGCCGGAGTTCTCGGTTCCGGCGACAGGGTGGGCCGGGACGAAATGCACGCCATCAGGCAGATGCGGCAGGACCGCCTCGACCACGGATTTCTTGACCGAGCCGACATCGGACAGGATCGCGCCCGGCTTCAGCGACGACGCGATCTCGGCCGCGACCGTGCCGCAGGCGCCCACCGGCACGCAAAGCACGACATGGTCGGCCTGCTCGGCCGCCTGGGCCGCCGTCTCCGCGACCTCATGGCCGAGGCCGAGTTCGCGGGCGCGCCGGCGCACGGCCTCGTCGCGATCATAGAGGACGACCCGGCCAGCCAGGTTCAGGTCCTTGGCCGCATGGGCGATGGAGGAGCCGATCAGCCCGATGCCGATGATGGCGAGGCGCGCGAAGAGCGGCTCCTCGCGGCGCGGCGCGAAGCTTTCCTGTGCGGGCATCAGCCGTTGCTCACAGGAACGCCGCCGAGGAATTCAGCCAGCGCGGCGACAACCAGCCGGTTGGCCTCCTCGGTTCCGATGGTCATGCGCAGCGCGCCAGGCAGGCCATAGGCCCCGACGCCGCGCAGGATCAGGCCGCGCTGCGTCAGGAAGGCATCGGCCTCCTTGGCAGTCCTGCCCGGCGTCGCGGGAAAGTGGATCAGCACGAAGTTGCCGACGGAGGGCGTCACCGTCAGGCCGAGCTTCTCCAGCTCGGTGGTGGTCCACGCCAGCCATTTGTCATTGTGCTCGATCGCGGCCGCGACATGGGCCTCGTCTGCGATGGCGGCCGCACCGGCCTCGATCGCCGCGCCGTTGACGTTGAACGGCCCGCGGATGCGCTCCAGCGCGTCGATGATGTGGGCCGGCCCATACATCCAGCCGATGCGCAGATTGGCCAGCCCGTAAATCTTCGAGAAGGTGCGCGTCATCACGACGTTCTCGCTCTCGGCGACCAGTTCCAGCCCCGACGCATAGTCGTTGCGGCGGACATATTCGGCATAGGCCGCGTCCAGCACGAGCAGGACATGCGGCGGCAGGCCGGCATGCAGGCGCTTGACTTCGTCGAAGGGAATGTAGGTCCCGGTCGGGTTGTTGGGGTTGGCGAGGAAGACGATCTTCGTCCTCGGCGTCACCGCCGCGAGGATCGCGTCGACATCGGCCGTGAAGTCCTTTTCATCGACCACGACCGGCTTGGCCCCGGCCGCCAGGATCGCGATGCGGTAGACGAGGAAGCCATGCGCGGTGAAGATGCCCTCGTCGCCATCGCCGAGATAGGCCTTGGTGATGAGCTGGAGCAGTTCGTCCGAGCCCGTGCCGCAGAGGATGCGGCCGGCATCGAGCCCGTAGCGGCCGGCGATCGCCTCGCGCAGCTTCGTGGAGGACCCGTCCGGGTAGAGTTCGAGCTTGCCGGCGATCTTGCCATAGGCCTCGATCGCCTTGGGGCTGGGGCCCAGCGGCGTCTCGTTGGAGGAGAGCTTGTGCAGCTTCACGCCGGCGGGAGCAGCCGACTTGCCGGGCACATAGGCCTCAATGTCGAGGACGCCGGGACGGGGAACGGGACGGGTGGCTGCGGACATCGTGCTGGGCTTTCGACGTTGGAGGCCCACTCCGTCATTCCGGGCGACCGGAGGGAGACCCGGAATCCATCGGAGGGCACCGCACTCTACGATGGATCCCGGAGTTCCGCTTCGCTTCGTCCGGGATGACGGTGGTGGATCAGGCGAGAGACATGGACGGGTTCACGAACGGACGGATTTGAAGGCGAAGCGGGCGGCGTGGCTGCCCACCTCGGAAAAGTCGCTCAGGCCGGCGGGCTCCAGCGCCTTGCGGATCGCGGCCTGATCGACCTCGCCCGACGCCGCCACCAGCAGCGAGAGATGCGAGCCGTCGGCGGCGGAGGCCGAGACCTCGGCGAGATGCTGGGCGAGCCCGGCGCGCAAGGCTTCAGACCAGCGCTCGACGCGCGCCGCGTAGAGCACGATCTCGCGCACCGCCGCATCGGCCAGCGGCTTGGCGATGCAGTAGACAGGGGTGCCGGCCGGATGGTCGGGACGCTCGATGAAAGGCAGGCGCGCGATGATCTTGGGCGCGTCGGCGCCGATCAGATCGCGCCACCAGATTCCGGCGCTGGCGCCCTGGTCCATGCGGAAGATGCCGAGATCACCCGCCGAGCCCGCCACCGCCGCGATCACCGCGCGCGCATCATCATGGGTGACGAAGGGCACGGTGAAGCCGAAATGGAAGCGGGCGGAATCGCGCATCGCCGCATCGCCGCCCGAGACGTCGGCATGGACGGCATAGTTCGCCTGAACATAGGTGAAGGTCGCGATGATGATGCGCCAGATGCCCTCGATCGTGTCGAGCGGCAGCAGGCCTTTATGGCGCAGCGCCAGGCGCTTCATCATGTCGGCCTCGCGGCCGGGGCGGAAGGCGGAGCCCGAGGCCTGCGTCTTCTTCACCGAGATCAGGGTCTCGATGATCGCGGAGCGCTCCATCAAAAGCGCATGCATCTCCGCATCGATGCGGTCGATCCCGGCGCGCAGATCGGCAAGGGTGGTCGGAGCGGCTTCGGTCATGATGGCAAGACGCGCTTTTCGGCTGAATTCCTCAGCCCTCAGGGGTGGGTAGGCTCTTAGCGCTCCCTTCGCGCCTTGGCAAAGCCGCCGGATGCATCGCCGCGTTGACAGAACGCGCACATCGCGGCATCGCTAGAGTTCGATCTTTCGAACAAGCTGACCGGCAAGACAAACTATCCCGTCGAAGCGGACAAGAATGAGCGATTTTTCTGCGAGCCTGGCCGATCCGCTGAAAGAGGCCAACGAGCCCACAAGCGAAGTCGCGCGCTTCGGCCCCGACACGCCCCTGATGATGGATTGCGGCGTCGCGCTCGACCATTGGCAGATCGCCTACCAGACCTACGGCACGTTGAACGCGTCCCGGTCGAACGCGATCCTGGTCTGCCATGCCCTGACCGGCGACCAGCATGTCGCGAGCCGCAACCCGATCACCGGCAAGGGCGGCTGGTGGACGGCGATGGTGGGGGCCGGCAAGCCTGTCGACACCGACCGCTTCTTCGTGATCTGCGCCAATGTGGTGGGCGGCTGCACCGGCACGACAGGCCCCGCCTCGACCAACCCCGAGACGGGCAAGCCCTGGGGCCTCTCCTTCCCGATGGTGACGATCCGCGACATGGTGCGGGCGCAGCGGCATCTCATCGACTCACTGGGCATCGAGACGCTGTTTTGCGTCGCGGGTGGGTCGATGGGCGGCATGCAGGTGCTGCAATGGGCTGCGAGCTATCCCGACCGGGTGTTCTCGGCGCTGCCGCTGGCGACCGCCGCCAAGCACTCGGCCCAGAACATCGCCTTCCACGAGGTCGGTCGGCAGGCGGTGATGGCCGATCCGGAATGGCGCGGCGGTCGCTACCTCGAAGAAGGCACGCGGCCCTCCAAGGGGCTCTCCGTGGCGCGGATGGGGGCGCATATCACCTATCTGTCGGAGCCGGCGCTGCACCGCAAATTCGGCCGCAAGCTGCAGGACCGGGAAGCGCCGACCTTCTCCTTCGACGCGGACTTCCAGGTGGAAAGTTACCTGCGCTATCAGGGGCTGTCCTTCGTCGAGCGCTTCGACGCCAATTCCTATCTCTATGTGACGCGGGCGATGGATTATTTCGACCTCGCGGCCGACCATGACGGCGTGCTGGCCAAGGCCTTCGCGCGGACAAAGACGCGCTTCTGCGTGGCCTCCTTCACCTCCGACTGGCTGTTCCCGACGGCCGATTCCCGCGCGATCGTGCATGCGCTGAACGCGGCGGGCGCCTCGGTCTCCTTCGTCGAACTCGAAAGCGACAAGGGCCATGACGCCTTCCTGCTGGAAGAGCCCAACCTGTTCGCGACGACGCGCGGCTTCATCGGCTCGGCCGCCAAGGCACGGGGGATCTGATGATAAGCGCCCTCCCTTGTCATTCCGGGGCTTCGCGCAGCGAAGAACCCGGAACCCACGCCTGGGCTCGGCCAGAAAACACGCTCTTTCGATCGGGCTCACCCGGTCGTGGGTTCCGGGTTCGGCCCTTCGGGCCGCCCCGGAATGACCGGTGGAGAGCCCTGTGACGACGACCGATCTCCACACCAACCGCATCGACCTCAAGCTCGTCGCCGAGATGGTGACGCCAGGGTCGCGCGTGCTTGATGTCGGCTGCGGCGACGGGCAGCTGCTCGCGCTGCTCGCCGAGACGCGCAATGTCGATGCGCGCGGGATCGAGCTGTCGCGCGAGGGCGTGGCCGGCTGCGTGGCGCGCGGCCTCTCGGTGATCCAGGGCGACGCCGACACCGACCTCACCGAATACCCCGACGACGCCTTCGACTATGTGATCCTGTCGCAGACCATCCAGGCGACGCGCAATCCGCGCTTCGTGCTGGAGCAGATGCTGCGGATCGGCCGCCGCGCCATCATCTCCTTCCCGAATTTCGGACATTGGCGGATGCGCGGCCAGGTCTTCTTCCTCGGTCGCATGCCGGTGACGGACGCGCTGCCCTATGCCTGGTGGGACACGCCCAATATCCATTTCTGCACGATCCGCGATTTCGTGACGCTCTGCGACACGATCGGCGCGGTGAAGGAGCGCGCGGTCGCGCTCGACGCTGCCGGCGGCCGCGTCGGCGTCAGCGCGCCGTGGTGGTTCTGGAACCTGTTCGGCGCGCAGGCGGTGTTCCTGCTGAAGCGGGGGTGATTTCTTCCTTCTCCCCTGGGGGAGAAGATGGCAGCGCGAAGCGCTGACGGATGAGCGCTGAGCCCCAACCCGAAACAAGAAAGGGCCGCTTTCGCGACCCTTCCCTCATCCGTCTGCTGAGCAGACACCTTCTCCCCCGAGGGGAGAAGGAAGCCTAGCCTCAGTTCAGCGGCACGCCCGCCGGGCGCTTCTCCTTCACCGCCGCGATGTCGCCGAGCATCAGGCTGGCGGGGCCGACCGTGACCGGCACGGTCTCGCCGTCGTGGATCTTTCCGGCGAGCAGCAGTTCGGCCAGCGGATCCTGAACCGACTTCTGGATCGCGCGCTTGAGCGGGCGCGCGCCATAGGCCGGGTCGTAGCCCTTGTCGGCCAGCCACTGGCGGGCCTCGCTCGACAGCTCCAGCACGATCTTGCGATCGGTCAGCAGTTTGGCGAGGCGGGCCATCTGGATGTCGACGATGGCGCCCATATCCGCCCGCTGCAGGCGGTGGAACAGGATGATGTCGTCGATGCGGTTCAGGAACTCCGGCCGGAAGGCCTGCCTGACCACGCCCATCACCTCGTCGCGGACCTCGTCGCTGTCCTGCCCCTCGGGCTGGTTCACCAGATAATCGGAGCCGAGATTCGAGGTCATGATGATCAGCACATTGCGGAAATCGACCGTGCGGCCCTGCCCGTCGGTCAGGCGTCCGTCGTCGAGCACCTGCAGCAGGACGTTGAAGACGTCCGGATGCGCCTTCTCGACCTCGTCGAAAAGCACGACCTGATAGGGCCTGCGCCGCACGGCTTCCGTCAGCGCCCCGCCCTCCTCATAGCCGACATAGCCGGGAGGTGCGCCGATCAGCCGGGCGACCGAGTGCTTCTCCATGTATTCGGACATGTCGAGGCGCACCATCGCGGTGTCGTCGTCGAACAGGAACGCCGCCAGGGCCTTGGTCAGTTCGGTCTTGCCGACGCCGGTGGGGCCCAGGAACATGAAGGAGCCAATCGGCCGGTTGGGGTCCTGCAAGCCGGCGCGGGCGCGACGGACGGCCGTCGAGACGGCCTCGACCGCCTCGCGCTGCCCGACGACGCGGGCCGAGAGCACATCCTCCATGCGAAGGAGCTTTTCCTTCTCGCCCTGGAGCATGCGATCGACGGGCACGCCGGTCCAGCGGCTGACGATCTGCGCGACATGGTCGGCCGTGACGGCCTCCTCGACCATGCCCGACGAGTCGCCGATGGCCTCGACCTCCGCCAGCGTCTTCTCGAGCTGCGGGATCTCGCCATAGGCGAGTTCGCCGGCGCGCTGATACTCGCCCTTGCGCTGCGCCTGGGCCAGTTCGTTGCGGGCATTGTCGAGCTTGGTCTTCAGTTCGGCCGCCGCGCCGAGCTTGTCCTTCTCGGCCTTCCACTTGGCGGTGATCGTCGCCGAGCGAGTTTCGAGATCGGCGAGCTCGGATTCGAGGCGCTTCAGGCGCTCCTTCGAACCGACGTCGCTCTCCTTCTTGAGCGCCTCCTGCTCGATGCGCAGGCGCACGATCTCGCGGTCGATCGAATCCAGCTCCTCGGGCTTGGAATCGACCTGCATGCGCAGCCGCGCCGAGGCCTCGTCCATCAGGTCGATCGCCTTGTCGGGCAGGAAGCGGTCGGTGATGTAGCGGTTGGAGAGGGTGACGGCAGCCACAAGCGCCGAATCCGTGATGCGGACGCGGTGGTGCTGCTCGTATTTCTCCTTGAGGCCACGCAGGATCGAGACCGTGTCCTCGACGGAGGGCTCATCGACGAAGACGGGCTGGAAGCGCCGGGCGAGCGCGGCGTCCTTCTCGACATATTTGCGGTACTCGTCGAGCGTGGTCGCGCCGATGCAGTGCAGGTCGCCGCGCGCCAGCGCGGGCTTCAGCAGGTTCGAGGCATCCATCGCGCCGTCGCTCTTGCCCGCGCCGACGAGCGTGTGCATCTCGTCGATGAACAGGATGACGCCACCCTCGGCCGCCGAGACCTCGTTCAGCACCGCCTTCAGCCGCTCCTCGAACTCGCCGCGATACTTCGCGCCGGCGATGAGCGAGCCCATGTCGAGCGAGAGCAGTTCCTTGTCCTTCAGGCTCTCGGGCACGTCGCCATTGACGATGCGCAGCGCCAGGCCCTCGGCGATGGCGGTCTTGCCGACGCCGGGCTCACCGATCAGGACGGGGTTGTTCTTGGTCCGGCGCGACAGCACCTGGATGGTGCGGCGGATCTCCTCGTCGCGGCCGATGACCGGGTCAAGCTTGCCCTCGCGCGCCGCAGCCGTCAGGTCGCGGGCGTATTTCTTCAGAGCGTCGTAGCTCTGCTCGGCGCTGGCCGAGTCGGCCGTGCGGCCCTTGCGGATCGCCTCGACGGCGGTGTTCAGCGCCTGCGGCGTAACGCCAGCCTTGTTCAGCGCCTTGCCGGCCTCGGTGTCCTTCTCGAGCGCAAGCGCCAGCAGCAGCCGCTCGACCGTGACGAACGAATCGCCGGCCTTGTCGGCCGCCTTCTCGGCGGTGTCGAAGACGCGCGCGAGTCCGGGCGTCAGGTTGAGTCCGCCCGAACCGCCGCCGCTGACCTTGGGCAGCTTGGAGAGCGCCATATCGGTCAGTTGCAGCGCCAGCTTCGCGTTGCCGCCCGAGCGGTCGATCAGCCCGGCGGCCATGCCCTCATTGTCGTCGAGCAGCGCCTTGAGCAGATGCTCCGGCGTGAACTGCTGATGGCCCTCGCGCAGCGCGATCGTCTGCGCCGCCTGGAGGAAGCCCTTGGCCCGATCAGTGTATTTTTCGATGTTCATCTCGTCACTCCGCCCACCGGAACGCCCCGCAGCAGCGTGATCCGGTTGCCTCATCGTCAGGATGGAGCTCCCCCTTGGGCCGCCCCTCGCTGAGAGATAGGTGTGGCATCCGCGCAACGGAAGGGGGCTCGAACGCAATTGACCTGGATCAAAGCCTGCGCGCACCATGGGGCATGGCAGGGACGCAGCGACAGCAGTCGATCCGCAAGGCGCTCCGGGCGCTGGCCCCGGGGATTCCGCTGGCCGACGCCCAGGCCGTGGTCGCCCTGGCCGAGCGCCGTCACATGAAGGACCTGCCGCCCGCCACCGCGCTCTGGCTCGCGCTTGGCAGCCATGTCCGGCATATCCATACCGATTACGAGCATCTGCTTGAAGATGGCTACGACCGCGAGGCGGCACGCTTCTTCGTCGTGGAGGATACCGACGCCGTGCTCGCCGGCTGGGGCTGCCAGCGCTCGGTGGCCGAGTTGCCGGAGGCGGAGGAGGACGCGATCCGGACCCGGATTTCCCGCGGTTGATCGCAACCATGCGAGGATTTCATCGATCCCCGCACCGACCTCGCGCTATCCTGTCGTTTCCTTGACCTGCGGATTTCTCCCATGCGCATCGCCTCGCTGTATCGCTACCCCGTCAAGGGCCTCTCGCCGGAACGGCTGGCCTCCGCCACGCTCGACACGGGCGCCTATTTCCCCGGCGACCGGCTGTTTGCGATCGAGAACGGCCCCTCGGGCTTCGACCCGGCCGAGCCGGTCCACCAGCCCAAGATCAAGTACCTGATGCTGATGCGCCACGAGACGCTGGCAACGCTACGCACACGCTATGACGACGCCAGCGGCGACCTCGTCATCGATAGAGGCGGCAAGGAGGCCCTGCGAGCCAGCACGACGACCCCGGAGGGACAAGACAGCATCACGGCCTTCTTCGAGGCGTTCATGCCCGAAGCCCTGCGCGGCAAGCCACGGCTGCTGCAGGCGCCTGGAGGCTACCGCTTCACCGATTCCCGCTCGGGCTTCGTTTCGATCATCAACCTCGCCAGTGTCGCCGATCTGGAGGCACGGATCGGTGCGCCCATCGATCCGCTGCGCTTCCGGGGCAACATCATGGTCGAGGGGCTGGAGCCCTGGGAAGAGCTGGATCTCGTTGGCCGCGAGCTGGCGACGGCATCGGGCTTAAGGCTGGAGGTCATCAAGCGGATCGAGCGCTGCGCCGCGACCAATGTCGACCCGCAAACCGGCGCCCGCGACCTGCAGCTGCCGAAGGCGCTGATGACCGCCTTCGGCCATGTCGATTGCGGCATCTACTGCAAGGTCATCCATGGCGGCCGGCTGGCCGAGGGCGCGCAGCTGGATCTCATCGCGGCCCCGGCGGCGCTCGGCATCGCATAAATAACGAAAAAGGGGCCCTCGCGGGCCCCTTGATTCATCTCGCGACAAACATGACCGAGATCACTCGGTCGTGTCCGTCTCGGAGCCGAGCGCGTCCATGACCTCGCGCGGCGAGCGGCGGCGACGCGGACGCTTCGGAGCGCCCTCGGCCGGGCCGGCGTCGGGTGCGTCCTGCGGGGCCGCCACGACGGCGACCGGCGCAGGCTCTGCAACGGGTACGCGCACCGGTGTCGTCAGGAAGGACGGCAGCGCGGCGGCGACGTCCTCCGCGCTGTCGCCATCGAGATCGGCATCGCGGTCGCGGCGTGGACGACGCTCAGGCCGCGGCCCACGATCGGGACGGTCGAAGCGGCGCTCGCCCTGCGTCGGCTGCGGGGCCAGCTCCGGCTGCTCGCCGGAAACGGGGATGTCGGAGCGCGGTGCATCGGGGCGCGGGGCGTAGCCGCCCTGAACGTTCTGTCCGCCCTCGGGACGATCGAAGCGACGCTCGCCGGTGCGCTCGGGACGGTCGTTCCGATCGAAGCGGCGGTTGACGTTGCGATCGTTGTTGTTGCGGTCGCCATTGGGCCGATCGTTGTTGGGACGATCGTTGTTGCGCGGCTGACGGTCGAAGCGCTGGCCGTCGCCGGCATCGCCTTCCTGGCGGGGCCCGCCATTGGCGTTGTAGCCGTTGCCGTTCTGGCCGCCGGCCGGGGCGTTGCGAATATCGGGCTGCGGACCGCCCTGCTGGAAGGACTGGCCGTCGTCGTCGCCCTCCTCCTCGCCATCGTCGGCGTCCTCGTTGAAGGCGCGATTCGGCGGGAAGCTGTGGCCGAACTGCTGGGCCATCTGCTCCTGACCAGCCAGCAGGATCCGGTAATAATGCTCGGCGTGCTGGAAATAGTTCTCGGCCGCCACCGGATCGCCCGACGATTGAGCGTCACGCGCCAGCTGCAGGTATTTTTCCGCGACGTGCTGAGCGGTGCCACGGACTTTCACATCCGGCCCGTTCGACTCGTAGCTCCGCTGCAACGGATTCGGCGCCTTCCGGTTGCCGCTGTTATTGCTATTGTTATTGTTGTTATTGTTGTTACGGCCGCGCATGCGCCGGTTCTGACCTGGTCTCATTCGCGTAAATCTCGCGCTCTATGCTCAAGGCAACCGTGGGGTCATCATGCGCGTTCCGGTGCGCAGCGGGTTGCGACGCTGCACCGGGTAAGATCGACCTGAAGTGGCGTTACGCCGTTCCTGGTCTTCACGCGCTCTTTCCAAAAAGGGACCTTCAATCCCATGAGCCGACTGGCGCCTCGACGCCTTCGGTATCCAACCTGGCTTGTCAGTTCCATCGGCCCACGGACATGTCCGGAGGAAACGACCGGTCGCCGGAGGCATTGCCCACGGCTCCGTGCTGACGACACCAGCTTCGGCTAGATCGGGCATAGCCGCTTTTACGCGCCGTTCCAAGCAAAATCGCATGAAGGACCATGCTATTTCAGGGGAGTGTAAAGATCAGGGCGCGTGGGTGTCCGCCGAGATCGCGGCGGGAACCGCGCCAGACGAAGCCGCCGTCGCTCATGAGCGTCTTCACATCCGCTTCCTGCCCCGCACCGACTTCGAGCACCACGACGCCGCCACGCGCCAGCACGCCCGCCAGCGTCCCAGCGAAAATGCGATAGGGACCGAGACCGTCATCGCCGCCATCGAGCGCGAGCCTGGGATCGTGATCGCGCACGGACGCGTCGAGCGTCGCGATGTCGGCGGTCGCGATATAGGGCGGATTCGACAGGATCAGATCGAAACGGGCGTTCAGCCCGTCCGTCCAGGAGCCCTGCTGGAACAGGCAGCGGTTCGCCACACCATTCATAACCGCGTTGTCGCGGGCCGTCTGGCAGGCCTCGGGCGACAGATCGACGCCGAGCCCCGTCGCCGCCGGGCATTCGCTCAGGACGGAAATCAGCAGGCAGCCCGTGCCGGTTCCGAGATCGAGTATCGCAAGCCCGTCGCCACGGCGTCCGGCCAGATGCTCCAATGCGGCCTCGACCACCGTCTCGCTGTCGGGGCGCGGCTCCAGCGTCGCGGCTGAAAGCCTGAAGGCCAGCCCCCAGAACTCCCTCTCGCCGAGGATGCGCCAGACCGGCTCACCCGCGAGACGGCGCAACGCGAACGACTCCAACCGAGTTCCGGCATCGGCATCGAGCTTCGCGAAGGGGTCAGGATCGCGCTCACCGAGCGCGCCTTCGATCAGCAGACGTGCATCGAGGGCGGCGCTTTCGCTCCCGCCCTCGCGCAGTCTGCTTGCAAGCGCACGTCGTGTGTCGGCTATGGTCGATCCCATACGCCAACCACCGATCCGTTGGATCAGTTGCCCTGCGTCTTCTGGATGATGCAGTTGCGCGTCTTGATCCGGATCGACGACCGGCTCTCGCGCGAGCCCCTCATCTCCGACTGACAGGCGCGTCGCGCCTGAGACTGCGTCATCGCTTTGCCCATGCGGGCCGGCTCGCCCGCCGTGGCGCGCTTCAGGCCTCGCTCCATTGAACGCTCCACCCGGTCCATCGTCCCTTGCGCCTGAACCGGCGCGGTCATCGCTGCGGCCATCACGCCGACCATGGCAAAGCTCGAAAGAAATTTGATCATCGGAGGGTTCCCCCAGTTGCTGTATCGATGAAGCAGCAACGCGCGATCTCGGCGGAGGTTGCATCGGCCTTGGAAGATCATCCGTCATTCGATGCCCTCCGTTGCGAGAAGCTTCGCCTGATGCTCGGCCGTCAGCGCATCGATGATGTCGTCGAGGACGAGCCCCTGCATCATTTCGTCGAGTTTGTAGAGCGTCAGGTTGATGCGATGGTCGGTGACGCGGCCTTGCGGAAAATTATAGGTCCGGATGCGCTCTGAACGATCGCCGGAGCCGACCTGAGAGCGCCGGTCGGCCGAGCGCTCGGCATCGATCCGGCCGCGCTCGATGTCATACAGCTTGGCGCGCAGCAGGTCATAGGCGCGGGCCTTGTTCTTGTGCTGCGAGCGCTCGTCCTGAACGACGACGGCGATACCGGTCGGCAGATGGGTCAGGCGCACCGCCGATTCGGTCTTGTTGACGTGCTGCCCGCCAGCCCCGCCGGCGCGCATCGTGTCGATGCGGATGTCGCTGTCGTTGAGGACGATGTCGACATCGCTGGCGAGCGGCAGCATGGCGACGGTGGCCGCCGAGGTGTGGATGCGGCCGCTGGTCTCGGTATCGGGTACGCGCTGGACGCGATGAACGCCGGATTCGTATTTCAGCCTCGCATAGACGCCCTTGCCCGCGATCTCGGCGATGACCTCCTTGAAACCGCCCACCGTGCCACCGCTCTCGGAGAGGATGTCGACGCTCCAGTGCTTCTGGGCGGCATGGCGCTGATACATGCGCAGAAGGTCGCCGGCGAACAGGGAGGCCTCGTCGCCCCCGGTTCCGGCCCTGATCTCGAGGATGACGCCGCGCTCGTCGGCGGCATCCCTCGGCAGGAGCGCGATCAGGATCTCGCGGGCACGGGCGTCGATTTCGAGGCGGGCCGCGTCGCGCTCCTCGAAAGCCAGTTCGCGGAACTCGGCATCGGTGGCGGGATCGTCGATCAGCGCCTCGGCCTCGGCGAGGCTCGCCTGGGCGCGCCGCCAGGCGGCTATGGCCGCGACGACGGGATCGAGCTCGGAGATTTCCTTGGCGAGCTCGACCGTGCGCACCGCCTCGGTCGCCGTGTTGATCTCGGCCGAGGCTGCGGCGTGGCGAGCCACGATGGCGTCAAGGCGGTCCTGCGGAAGCTGAAGGGACATGCGAAACTCAAAAACTGGGGAAACGCGAAGTCGAAAAAACGGGGTTCGGGCGGCGACTGAATGCGTCGCTAGACCGGAACCTTGAACTCGGCCGCGAAGGCCGCGAGTTGAGGGCGCAGGCTGCCGATGCCGTCTCCCGCCGCCAGCATCCAGTCGAGCCGCTCGGCGAGCCTGCCCGCGTCGAGCGCGCGCAGCATCGCCTTGACCGGACCGATCGAGGCCGCCGACATCGAGAAGGCACGGTAGCCCAGCCCGATCAGCGTCATCGTCTCGAGCGGCTTGCCGCCCATCTCGCCGCAAACCGTGATCGGGCAATTCGCTTCCGCCGCAGCCTCGACGATGCTGCGCAGCGCCCGCAGCGCGCCGACGCCCAGCGCGTCGAACCGGTCGGCGACGCGCTTGTTCTCTCGATCGGCCGCGAACAGGAACTGCATCAGGTCGTTAGTGCCGATCGAGAGGAAATCCGCCTCGCGCACGATCTCCGGAAGCTCGAAGAGCAGCGATGGCACCTCGACCATCACACCAAGCTGCAGGCTGAGCGGCGGGACATGACCCTGCTTTTCCAGCATCGCCTGCTCGCGCCGAACGATGGTGCGAGCGCGCTGGAACTCGTCCACGGTGGCGATCATCGGCAGCATGATCTTCATGTCGCGGCCCGAGCCGGCCCGCAGCAGGGCCCGCACCTGCGCCCGCAGCATGCGCGGCCGGTCGAGCCCGATGCGGATGGCGCGCCAGCCCAGCGCCGGGTTCTCCTCCTCGACGCGCTCCATGTAGGGCAGCACCTTGTCGCCACCGATGTCGAGCGTCCGGAAGGTCACGGGCCGCCCTTGCGCCTGGTCGAGCACGGCGGCGTAGAGCGCCTGCTGCTCGGCCGTCGTCGGCATGTGCTCGGCCACCATGAACTGCAATTCGGTGCGGAACAGGCCGATGCCGGCCGCCGCCGTCGCTTCCAGATTGGGCATGTCGACGAGGAGGCCGGCATTGATCTGGAGCACGATCGGCATGCCGTCCCGGGTGACCGAGGGCTGGGTCTTGAGCTTGCGATACTGTTCCTGCTTGCGGGCGCGCAGGCGCGCCTTGTCCTTGTAGGCGTTCTCGACATCGGGCTGCGGGCGGATCTGGACCTCGCCCGCCTGCCCGTCGACGATGACGGCGTCGCCCGACTGGATCAGCACGGTCGCGTTGGCGATCTCGCCGACGGCGGGAATGCCGAGCGCCCGCGCGACGATGGCGATGTGGCTGGTCGGGCCGCCCTCCTCCAGCACGAGGCCGCGCAGATGCGAGCGATCATAGTCCAGCAGGGCGGCCGGGCCCATCGAGCGCGCGATCAGGATGGCGTTCTCCGGCAACTCCTCACGCGCGACGCCGTTGGCCTTGCCGACCAGCGTCCGCAGCAGCCGGTTGGCGAGATCGTCGAGATCGTGCAGGCGCTCGCGCAGATAAGGGTCGGTCTGGCGCAGCATCTTGGCGCGCGTGTCGGACTGGACGCGCTCGACGGCTGCCTCGGCGGTCAGGCCGGTCAGCACGACCTCGCGCATGCGCCGCAGCCAGCCCTGGTCGTGGGCGAACATGCGGAAGGTCTCGAGCACGTCGCGATGCTCGCCGATATGGGCGACGTCGCCGCGCTCGATCAGCTCGTCGATCGAGGCGCGCATATGGGCGATCGCGGCCTCCAGCCGCTGGACTTCGGCGGCGGGGTTCTCGGCGATCAGGTTGGTGATGGCGACGCGGGGCTCATGCAGCACCGCATGGCCGAGGCCAACGCCGTCGGCGAGCGAAACGCCGATGCCATGGATCGGTCTGTCGAGGCCGATGGATGCGCCGGGCCGCGCCAGCGACTTCAGGCCGCCCGCCGCGATCATCTCCGCCATGATCATGGCGGTGGTCTGCAGCGCCTCGATCTCCTCGTCGCTGTAGAGGCGCGAGGCGCGATTCTGGATGACGAGAACGCCCATCACCGCGCCGCCACGCAGGATCGGCACGCCGAGGAAGGAGCGATAGATCTCCTCGCCCGTCTCGGGGCGGTAGGAGAAGGCCGGATGGTTTTGCGCGTCGGAGAGCGCCAGCGGCTCAGCCTCGCGCGCGATCAGGCCGACGAGGCCCTCGCCCGCGCGCATGGTGGTGAGATGCACGGCCTCACGATTGAGGCCCTCGGTCGCGTAGAGTTCGAGCGAGCCGTCCTCGCGCAGGACGTAGACCGAGCAGACCTCGGCAACGAGATTGCCGGCGATCAGGACAACAAGCCGATCCAGCCGCTCCTGCGGGCTGATCGACGCCGCCATCACCTCCCGGAGGCGGCGCAGCAGAACGCCCGATCCTCCGTGAGCGCCTCGCATCGATCTCAAATCCTCCGCCTGCCGCCCCGGCCATCGCGGCCAACGTCCATCGCAGACCAGACACGTGTCCCGGCCGAGTCGCAAGCATCCCGGGCGGTCCGGGCCTTCTAGCGAGCCGAGGCCATGCTCGGCAAGGCCCGGCGACCCAATGGGAAGGGATAGTGCGCGTTCGACGCGATCTGGACGAAAAGTGCCCTGGCAATCCGCGTCTGCGGCGAACGACGGCGGGCGATCAGGACGGCGTTGGCATCCCGGCGGGCGGCGCGGATGCGGTCGTCGCATTGCCCGCTGGCGGCTTTCGGCGACGTGGCTTTCCGGCTGTCGGCTTTCCGCCGGTCGATTTGGGGCTGGTGGATTTGGCACTCTTGCGCTTGCCAGCCGCCGAGGCCGGCTTCGGCGGCGCGATCAAGGGCTGGGTCATATCCGCGCCCGACAGGGCATCGAGATAGCGCTTGGTCCACCAGCCGATATCTGTGGCATCAATCGTCGCGTAAAGACGCTCGAAGCGCCGGATTCGCTCGGATTTCGGCATGGCGAGCGCCGTCCGGATCGCTTCTGCGACCTCATGCGTATCGAAGGGGTTGACGATCAAGGCCTCGCCCATCTGCTGCGCCGCACCGGCGAATCGAGAAAGCACCAGCACGCCGGGATCGGCGGGATCCTGGGCCGCGATGTACTCCTTGGCGACGAGGTTCATGCCGTCGCGCATCGGCGTCACCAGCCCGACCTGCGCGCGACGATAGAAGCCCGCCAGAGCATTGCGCGAATAGGCCTTCTTCACGACGCGGATCGGCGTCCAGTCGAACTCGCCGAGCGCGGCGTTGAGACGCCCTGCGACCTCGTCCGACAGCCTGTCGAGCTCGACGTATTCGGGCACGTCGGAGCGCGAGGGCGGCGCGATCTGGAGCATGCCGACGCGGCCGCGCTGATCGGGATGGCTTCGGAGGAACTGCCCGAAAGCCTCGAGGCGCTGGACGATGCCCTTCGAGTAGTCGAGCCGATCGACACCGATGACGAGCTTGCGCTCGCCCAGCGACTGGCGGGTCGTCTTGAGCGGCGTCGTCGCCGAGCGGACGGAGGCCGCCGCCAGTTTGCGAAAGGCCTCGACGTCGATGCCGATCGGGAAGGTTTGCACGATCGTCTCGCGACGCCCGACCCGCACCTTGCGCCCGTCGCTCCTGGCGCCGCACATCGAGACCAGCCCACCGATCAGGTTGTTGACGTCGATCGCGGTCTGCATGCCGACGAGATCATAGGCGGCGATCGTGCTGGCGAGCGTCGCTGCAAATGGCAGCGCCCCGAAGACCTCCGCCGGAGGCCACGGGATGTGATGGAAATAGCCGATCCGGTTGGTGACACCGCGGCGGCGCAGTTCGGCAGCCAGCGGGATCAAATGATAATCATGGATCCAGATGATGTCGTCGGGCTGCAGCAACGCCATCAGCGCCTTGGCGAAGCGGCGATTGACGGCGAGATAGCCGGCATAATCCGAACGCGAGAACTCCGTCAGCCCGAGCCGATAATGCATCAGCGGCCACAGCGCGCGGTTCGAGAAGCCGAGATAATAGGACTGGCGCTCGGCCTCGGTCAGATCGGTCACCGCATAGGTGACCTTGCCGCGCTGAACCACGTTCGGCGCCGCCGTCGCTTCGCTCACCCCGCCACTCCAGCCGAACCAGAGCCCACCCTGCTTTTCGAGCGCCTCCCGCAACGCCACCGCCAATCCGCCTGCGGCTGCCTTCTCGTGGCGGTCGGGGATCGTGACGCGGTTGGAGACGATGACGAGACGCATGGCGGGTGGGTTCTCCTAGTCGGCCTGATGCCGGAACGCGGCAGGTGTCCGAAATTCGACACCGGGACAGGAACAGAACGCCCCTGCAAACGTAATGTTTCCATGGGCGCGCGTCGATCTTCGGCGACGCGATGTCCGCCTTGCGTTGAAAACGCGGCGGAGGCGGCAAACTGACGGCAGAATGTGGCGAGGTCGAGAGCAGGGCTCGCGCTGCTTGCCCGCAGGATTGACGAGCAGCAGACGGATGAGAAGGACTGGCATGATCCCGGCGCCGCGTTTCCGCCGGTTTTGTTGGCCAGACAGGCTGAGATGATGATATCGACCGAACCCGCGACCACCAGCGATGCCCCGGATTTATCCATGCGAGACGTGTCCGTAGCGCAGCAGGCCATCGCACTCTTTCTCGATTTCGACGGGACCCTGGTCGAGATCGCCCCGGCTCCCGACGAGGTCAGGCTCGACCGGCGCGTGCCGGCGGCGCTCGAAGCCTTGCGCCAGACGCTGGGTGGCGCGCTCGCCCTGGTGTCGGGGCGGCCGGTCTCGTTCCTCGACGCCGTGCTCGACCCCTACCGCTTCGACACGGCGGCGCTGCATGGCGCGCAGATCCGCATCGACGGCGAGATTCGCTCGCAGGCCGAAGTGCCCGAGGATATGCGCGGGGCCCTGCGCGATCTCGTGCGGTTCGCCAACAGCCATGTCGGCATCATCGTCGAGGACAAGCGCATCTCGGTCGCGCTGCACTGGCGGCTCGCGCCGCAACTCCACGACGAGGCGCTCGACCTGATGCGCGCGGTGGCGCGCCGCATGGGCCCGGCTGTCCGGCTGCAGGAAGGCAAGTCCGTCGCCGAGATCGTGCCCGCGCAAGCCAGCAAAGGCTCCGCCATCGCCCAGTTGATGCTCTGCGCTCCCTATGCCGGCCGGCTGCCGGTGTTCATCGGCGACGACATCACCGACGAGTACGGCTTCGAGGCGGTGAACGGGCTCGGCGGGCTCTCGATCCGGATCGGCGCGGGCGAGACCTGCGCGAAGCTGCGCTTGGACTCGCCGACCGCGCTGCGCCGCCTTCTTCTTGACGCCGCCGAACGCGGCAGCCTGACCGCCTCCAGCTTCTCGCAAGGATGATGATGACAGTTTCGACGACGACGGCCGCGGGGCCGCACCCCGGCCCAAAGAATTTTGCCGCCTCGCTCGACCTCGGCGTGATCGGCAATTGTTCGATCGCGGCCCTTATCGACCGGCGCGCGCGCATTGTTTGGGGCTGTTTTCCGCGCTTCGACCGCGATCCGGTGTTCTGCGCCCTGATCGACAACAAGGTCGACGACGGCGACGCGGTGCCCCGCAAGGGCGTCTTCGCAATCGAGCTCGTCGGCATGACGCGCTGCGAGCAGGCCTATCTCGACAACACCGCGATCCTGTCCTCGGTGCTCTCCGACGACCACGGCAACGCCATCGAAATCCTCGATTTCGCGCCGCGTTTCGTGCGCTTCGAGCGCTTCTTCCGGCCGCCGCAGCTGGTGCGCCGCGTGCGCCGGATTTCCGGCCGTCCGCGCATCCGCACCGTGGTCAAGCCCTGCCTCGGGCTCGGCGACGAGCCCGACGAGATCACGCGCGGCTCCAACCATGTCCGCTTCGTCGGCGCGGACCAGACCATCCGGCTGACGACCGATGCGCCGATCTCCTATGTCGTCGACGGCGTGCCTTTCGCGGTCGACCGGCCGTTTTCGTTCTTCATCGGCTCCGACGAGGCGCTGCGGGCCGAGATCGAGGAAACCTCGCGCGAGTTCCTGGACAAAACCACGGATTATTGGCGCGACTGGGTGCGCTCGCTATCGCTGCCCTTCGAGTATCAGCGCGAGGTCATCCGCGCCGCGATCACGCTGAAGATGTGCGCCTTCGAGGAGACCGGCGCGATCGTCGCCGCGCTCACCACCTCGATTCCCGAAGCACCAGGCACGCAGCGCAACTGGGACTATCGCTTCTGCTGGCTGCGCGACGCCTATTTCGTCGTCCATGCGCTGAACCGGCTCGGCACGACGCGAACGATGGAGGATTATCTCGGCTTCATCACCAACATCGTCGACAGCTTCACCGAGAGCGGTGCCGAGCATTTGCCGCCGCTCTACCCGATCACACGCGGCGGCGCGCTCGACGAGTTCGAATCGACCAACCTGTCGGGCTATCGGGGCCACCAGCCGGTGCGCTTCGGCAATGGCGCGGCGACGCAGGTCCAGAATGACGGCTATGGCGCGGTCGTGCTGGCGGCGACGCATTCGTTCTTCGACCAGCGCCTGATCCAGCCAGGCAAGGAGGCCCTGTTCAGCCAGCTCGAACGGATGGGCGAACTGGCCATCACCTATTTCGACAAGCCCGATGCCGGCCCCTGGGAGCTGCGCGAAAAGGAAGCGGTGCATTCCTTTTCGAGCGTGATGTGCTGGGCCGCCTGCGACCGGCTGGCGCGCATCGCTGGAACACTCGGCCGTGCCGACCGCAAGGACTATTGGAAGACCGAGGCCAAGCGGCTCAAGGCCGTCATCCTCGAACGCATCTGGAACGAGGAGAAGGGCCATCTGGTCTCGACCTTCGGCGGAACCGAACTCGACGCCACGCTGCTGCTCTTTGCCGAACTCGGCTTCCTGAAGCCGGACGATCCGCGCTTCGTGGCCACCGTCGAGGCGATCGGCCGCGACCTCACGCGCGGCGACCTCCTGCTGCGCTATGCGACGCAGGACGATTTCGGCTTCATGCACACCGGCTTCCTGATCTGCGCCTTCTGGTATGTCGACGCGCTGCACGCGATCGGCAAGACCGACGAGGCCAAGGAGCTTTTCGGGCGCGTCCTCAAGCGCCGCAACAGCTTCGGCCTGCTCTCAGAGGACGCCGACCTCAATACTGGCGAACTCTGGGGCAATTTCCCGCAGACCTATTCCCATGTCGGGCTCATCAACTCGGCGATGCGGCTGTCGCGGAACTGGGAAGAGGCGTTCTGAGCAAAACCGGCGTCATGGTCGGGCTTGCCCCGCCCATCTCGTCCCGATTGGCTTTTCGGCATGAGATGCTCGGGTCCACACTTCGCTGCGCCCGAGCATGACGGCCGCGTGCCTTCACTCCATCAGCTTGGCCGCCCGCATCACAGCGAGCGCCAGCACCTGCGCCGCCGGCACGATGCTCTCGACCTCCAGGAACTCGTCGGGCGTATGGGCCATGCCGCCGATCGGACCGATGCTGCACAAGGTCGGGCAGCCTTGCGCGGCGGTGAAGCCTGAATCGGCGCAGCCCCCGGTGAATTCCGCGACGGTCGCGATGCCGAAGCCGGCCGACGCCTCGCGATAGGTCTCGAACAGCTTCTGCGACCCGGCCGTGCCTTCCAGCGGCAGGAACTCGCCCTTGATCGAGAGCCTGGCGCTGGTGTCGGCCACGAAAGGCGTCTCGACGATGGCCCGGATGGCCTCGACCAACTCGCTGCGCTGGGCCGCCGTGACATAGCGCAGGTCGATCTCGCACCAGGCATGGGGCGCGACCGTGTTGACGGTCTGTCCACCACCGATCAGGCCGACATTGACGGTGACGCCCCTGGGCAGATCGGTCAGGCCCTGGAGCCTGGGGATCTTGTGGCCGAGATCGACGATGGCCGAGGCGCCCTTCTCGTAGTTCGCGCCGGAATGGGCCGGCTTGCCGATGAACTCAGCGCGCATGAAGACGCCACCCTTGCGTCCGCTGGTGACGGATTGGCGCTGGTCACGGGCGAAGTCGGTGCCAGCAGGCAGGCGGCTTGGCTCGGCATTGAAGACGCAGCGCGACTCGCGTGCGGCGGCCTCGATCACCGGGCGCGAGGATGGCGAACCGATTTCCTCGTCGCTGGTCGTCAGCATCGTCAGGGGGGCCGACAAGCCGCCGCATTCCGCGAAGGCGGCCGCCACAAAAGCCTCGATGACGAGGCCGGCCTTCATGTCGGCTACGCCCGGTCCGTAGGCGCGGCCGTCCCTGATCGTGAAGGGCCGGCGCGTCGGCTCGCCCTGGGGGAAGACCGTGTCGCGATGGCCGAGCAGCAGCACCGGGCGCTGGTCGTTGGCGGTCGGGTTGGGCAGCCGCGCCTTGACCGCGTCGCCAAAGCGGGCGTCGGGGATGATTTCGACCTCGAGCCCGTTTTCCGCATGGAAGCGGGCGATGACCTGCCCGGCCCGGTCGACGCCAGCCTTGTTGTAGGAGCCGGAATCGGTGTCGACCATCTCGCGCAGCAGCGCGACCATCGCCTCCTTGCGGCTGGCGAGCCAGGCCGTGACCTTGGCTTCCTCAGGCGTCATCGCGCTCATCGATCGTTCTCATGGTTCCGGACGGGACTACCCGGGAGCTTAGCCAATGACGGGACAGCGCGGTAGCGACCGGGTGCAGGCTATATCGCCCATCAACGCATGAAAAAGGGCCACGGCTTTCGCCATGACCCTTGTTCTCGTCAGAGGCTGACGGGACTATTCGGCAGCCTGCTGCGGCGTGTTCGGGGTCACCGAAATGCCAGGACGCTCGGTGCCATCCGCCTTCGACAGGGCGCGACGCACGCCGTTGCCGTAGTCGGGGTGGATCTTGTCGAAATGCGCCAGCTGGCGCTCCTCGATCTCGCGCGGGATGCCGCCCATCGCAGCGGCGATGTTGGAGAACAGACGCTCCTTCTCCCCTGCGTCGAACAGGTTGAAGAGCGCGCGCGGCTGCGAATAGTCGTCATTGCCGATGCGGTGGTTGTAGCGAGCGGCATCGCCCGAAATCCGCAGCGGCGGCTCCTTGGCGGAGGGGGCCTCGACCGGCCCGCCGAAGGAGTTGGGCTCGTAATAGGCGTCCGGGTTGCCCGTCCGGATGCCGCCATAGGTGTTCATCTGGCCGTCGCGATGATAATGCGCGACCGGGCTCTTGGGCTGGTTGACCGGGATATTTTCATAGTGGGTGCCGAGCCGGTGGCGATGGGCGTCGGCATAGGAGAAGACGCGGGCCTGCAGCATCTTGTCGGGCGAGAAGCCGATGCCGGGCACGATGTTCGACGGCGAATAGGCCGCGTTCTCGATCTCGGCGAAGTAGTTCTCCGCGTTGCGGTTGAGCTCGAAGACGCCGATGTCGATCACCGGATATTCGCTGTGCGGCCAGACCTTGGTGAGGTCGAAGGGGTTGTAGGAGGTCTTCTCGGCGTCGAGCTCCGGCATGATCTGGACCTGCATCTTCCAGCGCGGGAAATCGCCCTTCTCGATCGCGTTGAAGAGGTCCTCCTGCGTCGACTCACGGGTCTTGCCGACGACCACGGCCGCCTCGTCGTTGGTCCAGTGCTTGTGGCCCTGCATGGTCTTGAAGTGGAACTTCACCCAGTAGCGCTCGCCGGCATCGTTCCAGAGCGAGAAGGTGTGCGAGCCGTAGCCGTTGATGTGGCGAACGTCCGTCGGCAGGCCGCGATCCGACATCAGGATGGTGACCTGGTGCAGGCTTTCAGGCGAGAGCGACCAGAAATCCCACATCGCGGTGGGCGAGCGCATGTTGGTTTTGGGGTGGCGCTTCTGGGTGTGGATGAAGTCGGGAAACTTGACGGGATCGCGCACGAAGAAGACCGGCGTGTTGTTGCCGACCAGGTCCCAGTTGCCCTCTTCCGTGTAGAATTTCAGCGAGAAGCCGCGAACGTCGCGCTCGGCGTCGGCTGCGCCCATCTCGCCGGCCACGGTGGAGAAGCGCGCGATCATCGGCGTCTTCGCACCCGGCTGCAGCACCTTGGCCTTGGTGTATTTCGAGATGTCGCCGGTGATGGTCAGGGTGCCATGTGCCCCCCAGCCCTTGGCGTGGACGGCGCGCTCGGGAATCCGCTCGCGGTTCTGGTGGGCGAGCTTTTCGAGAAGCTGGTAATCCTGCAGCAGGACGGGGCCGCGCTCGCCGGCCGTGATCGAGTTCTGGTTGTCGGGAATCGGCGCGCCGGCCGTCGTGGTCATGGTCGGATTCTTCGACATGCTGTCCTCCATCATTCGCCGGGCGGTCCCCCCGCCCTGCCCAAATTCGAATTGGTCGAACTAACAGCGCTTTGTGACGATGATGTCCAATACTGTTTACGGGCACCCACGATAAGTTTATCAAATCGACATGATCACCTTGAAGCAGCTCCGCTATTTCGCCGCCGTGGCGCGGCACCGGCATTTCGGACGGGCGGCGCAGGAGTGCCATGTCAGCCAGCCGGCGCTCTCGCTGCAAATCCAGGAGCTCGAAGCGCAGCTCGACTGCCAGCTCGTCGAGCGCCAGCGCGGCGCGATCTCGCTGACCGAAACCGGCCGCGAGATCGCGGAACGGGCTCGCCGCATCCTGCTGGAGGCCAGCGACCTCGTCGATCATGCCCGCCATCGCCCGCACCTGCTCAGCGGCGAGCTCGCTCTCGGCGTGATCCCCTCGATCGCGCCCTATCTGCTGCCGGCGACACTGCCGATGCTGCAGCGGCGCCACCCGACGCTGGGCCTGCACCTGCGCGAATCGCAGACCCACACGCTTCTCGACGAACTGACGGACGGGCGGCTCGACGTCGCGCTGATGTCGCTGCCAGTCGACCGCAGCGGGCTGGAGACGCTGCCTCTGTTCGACGATCCGTTCCTGCTGGTGATGCCCTTGGAAGGCGGCCCAAAAGCCACGGGCTTCACCCCCGAGCAGGCGCTCTCAGGCGACAATCTGCTGCTGCTTGAGGAGGGGCATTGCCTGCGCGACCAGGCGCTGAGTTTCTGCGGCGCGACCCGCAGCGGCTCGCGCCGGCAATACGGCGCCTCCAGCCTGTCGACGATCATGCAGATGGTCGCCAACGGTTTCGGCGCGACGCTGATGCCGGCGATGGCCCTGGCGATCGAACTCAGGCCCGAAATGCCGGTGAAGCTGTTTGCCTTCGCCGAGCCTAGCCCGAGCCGGGCGATCGGGCTGGTCTGGCGGCGTAGTTCGCCCCGGCGGCAGGATTTCGAGGCGCTGGGCGCCGTCCTGGCGGAGGTCGGCCGCGACGCCGGCGCTCCGTTCATCGCGGCCATCCGCACCGACCTCATTACCCTGCCACTGGGCCGGTAGGGCTGGTCACACGAAACCGAGAAGCCAGGCGGCGAAATAGACCAATGTTCCCGCCAGCATGGAAATCAGCGGATTGAGGCTGGTGCGCAGTGTCAGAAGCAGCGTCGCGGCGGTGATGGCAAAGCCGAGGATGCCGGCGCCGGCGGCGAGCGTGGCGACCATGCCGCTCGCCAGCATCAGCCCTAGTGCGATCGGCACCAGGGCGACGGTCATGATCTTGACCACCGAGCGATCCGAGAAGCGCGTCAGCCCGCGGCTGCAGACGAAGGCGATCAGCGAGGACGGCAACAGGATGGCGAAGGTCGCCGCCACCAGTCCGGCCAGCCCCGCGACATGCCAGCCGATGATGCTGGCGAGCATGACATTGGGTCCCGGTGCCGTCTGAACGATCGCCAGCAGCCGCGCGAAGGTCGCGTCGTTCATCCAGGCCATGACGCCGACGACCTGGCGGTGGATTTCCGGCACGAGCACATTGGCACCGCCGACCGCGATCAGCGACAGGCTGGCGAAGAGCATGACGATCTGCCCGATAACGCCGCGCTCCATCAGCGGCGCCTCGCGGCCAGCGTCGCGGCGACGATGGCGACCGGGATCAGCACGAGCAGGGTCGTCAGCAGGGGCCACCTCATGATGCCGACGGAGAGGAAAGCCGCGCCGGCCAGCGCCCAGCCCCAGAGCGCGAGTTCAGCGCGGGTGAGGAGCCGAGCGGCGGTTCCGGCGATCAAGCCGGCGGCGCTCGCGGCCGCGCCCGTCAGCGCGACCTGTGCCCAGGGCTTGTCGGCGACCGCGTCGTAGAGCGTGGCGAGCGCGACGAGCGACATCAGAGGCGCGGCCATCAGCGCGACGACACAGGTCAGCGAACCGAGGGCGCCCCTGTAGCGATCGCCGATCATGACGGCGGCATTGACGGTGTTGGCGCCGGGCAGTGCCTGGCAGACGCCGAGCAATTGCGCATAGGCGCGATCGTCGAGCCAGCGGCGCTCGGTGACGATGACATGCCGGGCGATAGGACCGACGCCGCCAAAGCCCATCAGCCCGATCTTCAGGAACCCCGTGAACAGCTCGGCCAGCCCCGGCGCCGACGCAACCTCCTGGGACACTTGCGGGCCTGCCATCGTTCTAGCGCTGCGCCTCTGTCGCCATCTTGATCGCGAAGCCGCCGAGCATCGTGCCCATCAGCCAGCGCTGGGCGAGCGACCAGGCCGGCCGTTCGAGCAGGAACAGCGCGATCGACCCGGCCGCGCAGGCGATCAGCGCGTTGATGCTCAGGCTGATCACTATCTGGACCGAGCCGAGCACCAGCGACTGGCCCAGAACGCCACCCGCGGCGGGATCGATGAACTGCGGCAGCAAGGCGAGATAGAGCATGGCGATCTTGGGGTTCAGCATGCTCGTCAGGAAGCCCATGGCGAAGAGCTTGCGCGGACGGTCCAAGGGCAGGCTGCGGACGTTGAAGGGGGAGCTTCCACCCGGGCGGACCGCCTGCCAGGCCAGCCAGAGCAGGTAGAGCGCCCCGCCGATGCGCAGAGCGTCATAGGCGTAAGGCACCGCGAAGAGCAGCGCGGTGATGCCGAAGGCGGCGCTCAGCATGTAGACGACGAAGCCCAGCGCGACGCCGCCGAGCGAGATCAGCCCGGCCACGCGGCCCTGCGCGATCGAGCGCGAGATCAGATAGATCATGTTGGGGCCGGGCGTGATCACCATGCCCAGGCAGATCAGCGCGAAGGCGGCGAGGTGTGCGGTATCGGGCATGGGGCGCTCCTGAACACACCACGCTTCGCAGATGGCTTCGCAGCACACAATTGCTGCGCCGGCATGGCGGCTCTCCGGACAGCGCCTGCGCAACCCCGCAAGGGAACCCAGCGGCGCCGCGACCGTTGTCCGACTTGACCCGGATTCCGGGATTGGGGGGATTTCCGATGCTTCTGTTCAGCCGCATTCTCTACACGGTGATCGCGTTCGCGCTGATGGCGGCGGCGATCCTGCTGATTTGCGTCGCGGTCTGGCGCACGACGACCGGCTACTGGACCGGCGACAACGCCCTGGACACGATGCTGGACGGCATCGGCCTGATCATCATCGCGGTCGCCGTGGCGGACGTCGGCAAATTCCTGTTCGAGGAGGAGGTCGTCGCCGACCGCGAATTGCGCCGCCCGGCCGAGGCGCGGGGATCGCTGACCAAGTTCATGACGATCATGATCGTCGCGCTCAGCCTGGAATCGCTCGTGCTGATCGCCAAGACCTCCCGCGAGACGATGGGCAACATCATCTATCCCGGCCTGCTCGTCTTCCTCGCGGTCACGGCCATGGTCGGGCTCGGCCTGTTCCAGAAGCTCAGCCAGAACGCAACCGCCGCCGTGCCGCCCGATCATGCCGACGGCAAGGACGACCGGAAGTCGGCACGGAGCCGGGGCCGCTCGCGAAAGAGCGGCGACGAGGAAGCCGTATCAGCCTGATCGGCGCGACCGGGCTCGCCTCAGCCCACCGCGTCGATCAGCATCAGATCGGTGTCATCCGGCTTCGCACCGGCCGCCGTCAGCATGGCATGCACCTGGCCGCGATGATGGCTCTGGTGGTTGAACATATGGGCCACCAGCAAGCCGACGGGCTTGCTCATCTGCCGTTGCGTCGCGCCGGAAAACCAGGTCAGGTCGCCGGAGAGCCAGGGCTGAGAGAGGTTGTCGGCCCAGTCCTCGATCGTTGCGTCGAAGGCCTGCCGCTCGACGACGAGATCGTCCCATGCGGCGACCAACCCAGCGGATTCACGGATGCCGATCGCGGGCTTTGGCGTACCGGCAAAGCGCGAGAGCCACATCCGGTCGGCCCAGAGCAGATGGCACAGCGTGCCGTGGATCGACTGGAAAAAGGCGCCGCGATCCTGTCGCCGCGCGGCGTCGTCGAGCGTCGCGGCGGCCGTGCAGAGGCTGTGGTTCTGCCAGGCGTTGTAGCGCGCCATGGTGCGGACATAGGCGGTCTCGATCATCGCGGCGTCCTGTCAGATGATGTTGGTTTCCAGCAGCGGCCGGCCCTCGATGATGCGCTCATGGCCGAGATCGGCCAGGTCGAGCGTGCGATAGCCGCCATGCAGGATGTGCTCGGAGAGCCCGCGTCCGACCGCCGGCGCCTGCTGCAGGCCATGGCCGGAGAAGCCGTTGGCGAGATAGAGGCCCTTCAAGCCGACGGCCGGGCCAATGATGGCGTTATGGTCGAGTTCGTTCATGTCATAGGGGCCAGCCCAGGCCCGACCCGGCTTGATCTGCTCGAAGGCCGGAATGCGGTGGGCAAGCGCCGGCCATACCGTCTCCTCGAAGAAAGCCCAGTCGACATCCTCAACGGCAGGATCGGTCTCGATCCATTCCTGGTCCTGCTCGGCGCTGAGCGGCGAGCAACTGCCGATAAAGAGCTGGCCGTCGCTGCCGCGCTTGCCCTCGGGCCGGCACCAGGAGCCGGTGCGGTCGATCAGCAGCGGGCAATTGTCGACCTCGCCCTTGCAGAGGAAGGAGAAGACGTAGCGCTTCATCGACCGCACCGGGATCGCGACGCCCGCCGTAGCGGCGAGCCTGGCGCCATGCGTGCCCGACGCATTGACCGCTGCGCCACAGGCGATGCGGCTGCCATCGGTCAGTTCGACGCCGGTGACGCGGCCGGCCTCGACGCCATAACGGGCGACCTCGCCCTGGCGATACTCGACGCCGAGCGAGCGCGCTTTCTTGCGAAACGCTTGCAACACGGCCCAGCCGTCGAACCAGCCTTCGCCGCTCACCCCATAGGTCCCGCACGCGACGTCGTCGACATTCATCCAGGGAAATTTGCTGCGCAGCATGGCTGCAGCATAAAGCGCGATATCGGCGCCCTCGGCGGCCTGCAAAGCCTGGTTCGCGGCGAGCACCGGCGCGCCCTCATCGCCTGCGAGATAGAGGTAGCCGCCCTCGTGCAGATCGATCACCGGGACATCGCCCTCGACGGCGAGATGGCTGCCGATGTTGCGCAGGAAGTCGATGCCGTGCAGCGAGATGCGGATGTTCACCGCGCTCGAATATTGCTGGCGGATCGAGGCCGCCGACAAAGCCGACGCCGCGAGCCGATAGGTCGGGTCCTTCTCGACCACGATGACCTTTCCGGCGAAGCCCGGGTCGGCCGCGAGATGGTAGGCCACGGAGGAGCCGATGGCGCCGCCTCCGCAAATGACGACGTCGGCGCTTTCGGAAGAAGACGACATGGCGGGTCCCACGGCAGAAGCCGGGCGCGCTCGCCGCGCTCCGGTTAGTGAACTCTACGCATGATTGGCGCGGCTGGCGAGACTTGTCGAGTCAGCTCGCTGCAGCGCACTCGCCTAGCAGCCAATCGCGGAAGGCGATGACGGCCGGCAGTTCCGCGCGGGTCTCGGGATAGACCAGGTAGTAGCCTTCCGAGCCGGTCACCGGCCGGTCGAACGGGATGACCAGCGAGCCGGAGCGCAACTCCTCCTCGATCAGGAAGCGCGGCACGATGGCGAGGCCGAGCCCGGCGACCGCCGCCTGCGAGACCATAGCGAACTGCTCGAAGCGCGGGCCCATCAGCGCTCGTTGCGGCGGCAGCCCCTGCTGCTCCAGCCAGTTCGCCCAGGCGCGCGGCCGCGTCGATTGCTGGAGGAGGGAGCCCCGCAGCATGTCGGCGGGCTCCTTCAGACCGAGCCGCGCCACCAGCGAGGGCGCCGCGACGGGGACGATCTCCTCGCCCATCAGCCGGTGCAGCCGCGCGCCTGGCCAGACGGGGTCGCCGAAGTGGATCGCCGCGTCGAGCTGTTCGCGGCCGAAGTCGAAGGGTACGAGTTTGGTGGCGAAATTGATGGTGATGCCAGGATGCGCCTCAGTGAAGCGCGGCAGGCGCGGGATCAGCCAGCGCGTGCCGAAGGTCGGCAGGATGGCGAGGTTCAGCACACCGCCCGCGCCGCGAAACGCCATCGCCGAGACCGTCGCCGCCGCCAGCCGGGACAGCCCGTCGCGTATCTCCGTCGCATAAGCGCTGCCGGCCGGCGTCAGGCTGACGCGCTGGCGGACGCGCTGGAACAGGCCGACGCCGAGCAGTTTCTCGAGATGCGCCACCTGCCTGGAGACCGCGCCCTGCGTGAGGTTGAGCTCCTCGGCCGCGCGCGTGAAGCTGCCATGGCGCGCGGCCGCCTCGAAGGCGGCGAGTGCCGACAGCGACGGGACCGAAAGCCGGCCGGGGACGATCTCGAAATCCATGATTTATTCTCATCAAGTCGTGAGAACATATCGGTTGCCGGAGTGGGGTGGAAGGGGGCATTGTCCTGCTCATTCGGATAGGATCTCATCCATCCGAGCCCTCATCCTGAGGAGCAAGGCTTTTGAGCCTTGCGTCTCGAAGGATGCTCCAGGTGGCTCAGAAGCTCCTGAAGCATCCTTCGAGACGCGATCCGTTGGATCGCTCCTGAGGAGGAGGGCTTCAGCGGCCCATGAAACGTCAGGTTGTCATCATGACCTCTCCCCTGCCCCAGGATGCTCTCGCGCTGCTCAAGCGCCTCGGCGTCACCGACGCCGTCTTCGCCCAGACGGGTCTCGTCGCCCATTCGCCGATCACCGGCGAGACCGTGGTGACGCTGAAGGAGACCAGCCCGGCTGAAGCCGAGGCCGCAATCGGCCGCGCCCATGCCGCCTTCCTGGCCTGGCGCAAGGTCCCGGCACCGCGTCGCGGCGAGTTCGTGCGCCTGCTCGGCGAAGAGCTGCGCGCCGCCAAGGACGATCTCGGCCTGCTGGTGACGATGGAAGCCGGCAAGGTCACGTCCGAGGGGCTCGGCGAGGTCCAGGAGATGATCGACATCTGCGATTTCGCGGTGGGCCTGTCGCGCCAGCTCTACGGCCTGACCATCGCGACCGAGCGGCCCAACCACCGCATGATGGAAACCTGGCACCCGCTCGGCGTCTGCGGCGTGATCTCCGCCTTCAACTTCCCCGTCGCGGTGTGGTCCTGGAACGCAGCGCTCGCCTTCGTCTGCGGCGACAGCGTGGTCTGGAAGCCGTCGGAAAAGACCCCGCTGACTGGTCTGGCCGTACAGGCGATCGTCGAGAAGACGATGAAGCGCTTCGGGCCCGAGGCTCCGCAGGGCCTCTCGGAGGTGCTGATCGGCGGCCGCGAGGTCGGCGACGTCCTGGTGCAGGATCATCGCGTCCCGATCGTCTCGGCCACGGGCTCGACCCGGATGGGCAAGGAGGTCGGCCAGAAGCTGGCTTCGCGCTTCGCCCGCGCCATTCTCGAACTCGGCGGCAACAACGCCGCGGTCGTCGCCCCCTCCGCCGATCTCGACATCGCGCTGCGCGGCATCGCCTTTGCGGCGATCGGCACCGCCGGCCAGCGCTGCACCACTCTGCGCCGCCTGATCGTGCATGAGAGCATCTATGACGCGCTCGTGCCGAAGCTGATCAAGGTCTACGGCTCGGTGAAGATCGGCGATCCCCGTGAAGCCGGCGTGCTTGTCGGCCCGCTGGTCGACGAGGCCGCCTTCAAGGGCATGCAGACAGCGCTTTCGGAAGCCAAGGCGGCCGGTGGCACAGTGCATGGCGGCGAGCGCGTGACCGTCGGTTCCGGCGGCTTCTATGTGCGCCCGGCGCTGGTCGAAATGCCCCAGCAGACCGGGCCGGTCTCGCGCGAGACCTTCGCGCCGATCCTCTATGTGATGAAATACAAGACGCTCGACGAGGCCATCGCGATCCAGAACGATGTCGGCGCCGGGCTCTCCTCATCGATCTTCACCCTCGACATGCGCGAGGCCGAGCTCTTCATTTCGGACATGGGTTCCGATTGCGGCATCGCCAACGTCAATATCGGCCCGTCCGGCGCCGAGATCGGCGGAGCCTTCGGCGGCGAGAAGGAAACCGGCGGCGGCCGCGAGGCCGGCTCGGACGCCTGGAAAGCCTATATGCGCCGCGCCACGAATACGCTCAACTACGGCACGACATTGCCACTGGCGCAGGGCGTCAGCTTCGATGTGGATGCGTAAGCGATAGGCTGTAAACTCAAGCGAGAACATCCGCGCCGTCATCCCGGCCGGAGCGAAGCGCAGAGCCGGGATTCATGCCTGAACCGTTCCGGCATGGAACCCGGGTCTCCCTCCGGTCGCCCGGGATGACGCCTCTACAGGACCAAGGGAGCAAACCACCATGGCAGAAGCCGCCCGCAGCCACAGCACGAGCCACAAGCTGGCCGAATTCACCTGGGACGACGCCTTCCTGCTCGACGAGCAGCTCACCGAGGACGAGCGACTGATCCGCGATACCGCGCGCGACTTCGCGCAGGAGAAGCTGCAGCCCCGGATCTCGGAGGCCTATCTCAATGAGGCGACCGACCGCTCGATCTTCAACGAGATGGGCGAACTCGGCCTGCTCGGCGTCACCGTGCCCGAGGAGTATGGCTGCGCCGGAGCCAACTACGTGTCCTACGGCCTCGTCGCCCGCGAGGTCGAGCGCGTTGATTCCGGCTATCGCTCGATGATGTCGGTGCAGTCCTCGCTGGTGATGTATCCGATCTACGCCTATGGCGACGAGAGCCAGCGCAAGAAGTACCTGCCCAAGCTGGGCTCGGGCGAATGGGTCGGCTGCTTCGGCCTGACCGAGCCCGACGCCGGCTCCGACCCGGCGGGCATGAAGACCCGCGCCGAGAAGGTCGCCGACGGCTACCGCCTGACCGGCTCGAAAATGTGGATCTCGAACTCGCCGATCGCCGACGTCTTCGTCGTCTGGGCGAAGTCGGCCGCGCATGACAACCAGATCCGCGGCTTCATTCTCGAGAAGGGCATGAAGGGGCTGTCGGCGCCGAAGATCGGCGGCAAGCTCTCGCTTCGCGCCTCGATCACCGGCGAGATCGTCATGGACGGCGTGATCGTCCCCGAAGAGAATCTGCTGCCGAACGTGTCCGGGCTCAAGGGTCCGTTCGGCTGCCTCAACCGCGCGCGCTACGGCATCTCCTGGGGCGTGATGGGCGCCGCCGAGGACTGCTTCCACCGGGCCAGGTCATACGGGCTCGACCGCAAGCAGTTCAACAAGCCGCTCGCCCAGACGCAGCTCTACCAGAAGAAGCTGGCCGACATGCTGACCGAGATTTCGCTCGGACTGCAGGGCTCGCTTCGCGTCGGGCGGCTGCTCGACGAGGGCAAGATGGCCCCCGAGATGATCTCGCTCGTCAAGCGCAACAATTGCGGCAAGGCGCTCGACATCGCCCGCCAGGCCCGCGACATGCACGGCGGCAACGGCATCTCGATCGAGTATCACGTCATGCGCCACGCGGCGAACCTCGAGACGGTGAACACCTATGAGGGCACGCATGACGTCCACGCGCTGATCCTCGGCCGGGCGATCACCGGGCTGCAGGCGTTTTTCTGAAACCTTCCCGTCATTCCGGCCGCAGCGAAGCGAAGCGCCGGAATCCATCGTAGAGTGCAGCCCTCGCAAGGGAAGCGCCCTATGATGGATCCCGGGGCAAGCCCGGGATGACGGCGTTCAGGCTGTTCACATGTCGCTCCCGACGACCACGCCCCCTCCCCTCGCCGGCCTGCGCGTCCTCGAACTGGCGCGCATCCTCGCCGGGCCCTGGATCGGTCAGGTGCTGGCCGATCTCGGCGCCGACGTCGTCAAGGTCGAGGCGCCCGAGGGCGACGACACCCGCAAATGGGGCCCGCCCTTCGTCGAGGGCAAGGGCGAGGAGCATCTGTCGGCTGCTTATTTCCACTCGGCCAATCGCGGCAAGCGCTCGATCACGGCCGATTTCCGCACCCCGGAGGGGCAGGCGCTGGTGCGAAAGCTGGCCGCCCATGCCGATGTCGTCGTCGAGAATTTCAAGGTCGGCGGGCTGGAGAAATACGGGCTCGACGCGGCCTCGCTGCGGGCCGCCTTTCCGCGCCTGATCTATTGCTCGGTCACGGGTTTCGGACAGACCGGCCCCTATGCGCCGCGTGCCGGCTACGACTTCTTGGTCCAGGGCATGGGCGGGGTGATGTCGCTGACCGGCGAGCCGGAGGGCGCGCCGATGAAGGCCGCCTATGCGACGGCGGACATTTATACCGGGCTCTACGCCACGATCGGCATCCTCTCGGCCCTGCGCCGGCGCGACGCCACGGGAGAAGGCGCGACGCTCGACATGGCGCTGCTCGACAGCCAGATTGCGGTGCTCGGCAACCAGGCGCTGAACTATCTCGTCTCCGGTCAGTTGCCGCCGCGTCTCGGCAACGCGCACCCCAACATCGTGCCATATGACGTGTTTCCGGTCGCGGACGGCCATATCATCATCGCCACGGGCAATGACGGGCAGTGGCGCAAGCTCTGCGACGTGCTGGGCGAGGCCTCGCTCGCGGACGAGGCGAATTATCTCGACAACCGCTCGCGCGTGAAGAACCGCGTCGCGCTGACGGCGCGCCTGCACGGGCTCTGCCAGCGCTATCTAAAGGTCGATCTGCTGGCGGCTCTGGAGAAGGTCGGCGTGCCCGCTGGACCGATCAACGCGGTCGACGAGGTCTTCGCCGATCCCCAGGTGATCGCGCGCGGTGTTAGGGTCGATCTGGCGAGCGAGAGCGCGAAGGGCGGGAGCATCCCGACCGTCGCCTCGCCGATCGTCATGGACGGCGTGCGGCAGGTCTCGCCGCGCCCGAGCCCGCAACTCGGCGAGCATGCCGACGAGATTTTGAACGACCCGGCCTGGGGCGGGGCGGGTTCGTGACCATAACCGTCATTGCGAGCGCAGCGAAGCAATCCAGGAGCCGCTGTGCTCTACGAGACTGGATTGCTTCGCTGCGCTCGCAATGACGTCAACCGCATAGGACAATTGCCATGGCTAACCGCACCGGCGGGCAGATCCTCGTCGACCAACTCCTTCTGCACGGCGCGACCGACGCTTTCTGCGTGCCGGGCGAGAGCTATCTCGCGGTGCTCGACGCGCTGCACGACGCCAAGATGAAGGTCACCATCTGCCGGGCGGAGGGCGGCGCCTGCATGATGGCGGAGGCCGCGGGGAAGCTGACCGGCAAGCCCGGCATCTGTTTCGTGACGCGCGGGCCCGGCGCCACCAACGCCTCGCCCGGCATCCACATCGCCGACCAGGATTCGACGCCGTTGATCCTCTTCGTCGGCCAGATCGACCGCTCGATGCGCGAGCGCGAGGCCTTCCAGGAGCTCGACTACCGCGCGGTCTTCGGCACCATGACCAAGTGGGCGACGGAGATCGATCAGGTCGAACGCATTCCGGAGATCATCAGCCGCGCCTTCCATGTCGCGACCTCGGGCCGCCCCGGCCCGGTGGTGATCGCACTGCCCGAGGACATGTTGACCGATCTGGCTGACGTGGCCGACGCCGAGCCCTACCAGGTCACCGAGACGCACCCGTCCCTGTTGCAGACGATCGATTTGCAGAAGCGGCTCTGGGCGGCGAAGTCACCGGTCGCGATCCTCGGCGGCTCGCGTTGGGATCCCCAGGCGATCGCGCGCTTCCAGCGCTTTGCCGAGCGCTTCGATCTACCCGTCGCGGTCTCGTTCCGCCGGCAGATGCTGTTCCCGGCCGACCACCCGAACTTCGCCGGCGATCTCGGCATCGGTCCCAATCCGAAGCTTCTGGCGCGGATCAAGGAGAGCGACCTCGTCATCCTCGTCGGCGGGCGCCTGTCCGAAATGCCGAGCCAGTCCTACACGCTGTTCGGCATCCCCAACCCCGGCCGGCCGCTCGTCCATGTCCATCCCGACCCGGAGGAACTGGGCCGCGTCTACCGGCCATCGCTGGCGATCAACGCCTCGCCGACCGCGTTCTGCGCCGCGCTGGAAACGGTGCATCCGCCGCAGGAGATTCCCTGGGCGGGGGCGGCCGCCGAGGCGCATGAGAGCTATCTCGGCTGGAGCGGCCAGCCGGCTCCCGTCGCCGGGACCTTCCACCCCGGCGAGATGGTGACCTGGCTGCGCCGGCAGCTGCCTGACGACGCCATCCTATGCAACGGCGCCGGCAATTACGCGACCTGGGTGCACCGCTTCCACCGCTTCAACAAATTCGCTACGCAGCTTGCCCCGACCTGCGGCTCGATGGGCTACGGCGTGCCCGCCGCGATCGGTGCCAAGCGGATTTTCCCTGAACGGACGGTGATCGCCTTTGCCGGCGATGGCTGCTTCCTGATGAACGGGCAGGATTTCGCCACCGCCGTGCAGTACGATCTGGCCGTGATCGTCATCGTGGTCGACAACGGCATGTACGGCACCATCCGTATGCATCAGGAGCGCGAATATCCCGGCCGCGTTTCGGCGACGACGCTGAAGAACCCCGATTTCGCGGCCTACGCCAAGGCGTTCGGCGGGCATGGCGAGCGCGTCGAGACAACCGCGGCGTTCGCGCCGGCCTTCGAGCGGGCGCTCGCTTCGGGCAAGCCCTCGATCATCCATTGCCTGCTCGATCCCGAGGCGATCACGCCGGCCAAATCGCTCTCGACGATCCGCGCAGAGGCGCTGGCCGCTCAGGCATCACGCGACGCCTGAGCCGGCCCGCAGGCATCTCATTAAAGAATCTTAACCGCGTCGGTGAACCTGCGCTGAACCTTTTGCGACCATCAGTCGTTGAACTGACGGCAAGTCGATGAGCAAAGGGCGAAGGTGATGGCTGCGCGGCGCGTGATGATGTTTGGGATGGTGGCGGTGATGGCTGTTGCCGGTGCGCCTGGGGCCCACGCCGCGAACCTGTTCGAAGAACTGGGGCGGGCCATCTTCGGTGGTGGGCCCCGTCTGCGGGCGACTCCGATATACGAGTATGACGAACCGGTGCAGCCGCGCATGCAGCGCCCGAAGGCGGCCGAGGCCTCGACCAAGCCCAAGGCGCCGGTCGTCCAGCTCGATCCGGCAACCGATCCGAACTGGTATCTGAAGGACCCGACGCTGCGGCGCGGCGACATCGTCGTCACCGCCAATGGCGTGATGGTCTATCAGGGGCGCGGCAGCGACGAGAACCGCCGCGCCGACTTCACCGCCCTTGGCGGCAAGGACGCCAAGGGCTGGAAACAGCAGCTCGAGACGGCCGCCGCCGGTGGTCGCAACTTCTTCGACCCCGCCTCCGCCCCGCCGAAGCCCGCCGTCACCGCCCAGGCCGACATGGCGCCGAAGCGCTGAGCGACGGCAAGACGCCTTTAAGGCGACATTTCCGCAGGCGAGCTTTCTGCGTCAGGCGAGCTTTGCTGCCACGAGCTTGCGCAAGCCGCGCAGGTCCTTGACGAAGCCACGGATGCCCTCGGCCAGCTTTTCCGTGCCCATGGCGTCCTCGTTCATCGCGAAGCGGAAGGCCTTTTCGTCGAGCTTGAGCTTGGCGGGAGCCTCGCCCGGGGCATCGGGCGAGAGCTTGCGCGGCAGGTCGCCCGTCGCTGAGGCGAGTTCGTCGAGCAGGGCCGGCCCGATGGTCAACCGGTCGCAGCCCGCCAGTGCCTCGATCTCACCGGTGTTGCGGAAGGACGCACCCATCACCACCGTGTCGATGCCATAGGTCTTGTAGTAGGCGTAGATCGAGCGGACCGAGACGACGCCCGGATCGGTCTCGGCGGTGTAGGGCCCGCCACCGGCCTTGACGTGCCAGTCGAGGATGCGGCCGACGAAGGGCGAGATCAGGAACGCTCCGGCCTCGGCGCAGGCGACGGCCTGCGGCAGGCAAAACAGGAGTGTCAGGTTGCAGTCGATGCCCTCGGCCTGCAGCTCCTTCGCCGCCTGGATACCCTCCCAGGTCGAGGCGATCTTGATCAGGATGCGGTCCTTTTCGATGCCGCGCTCCTTGTAGGCGGCGATGATGGCGCGCGCCTTGTCGATCGTGGCCTTGGTGTCGAAGGAGAGATCGGCATCGACCTCGGTCGAGACCCGGCCGGGCACGATCCTGGTCAGTTCGGCGCCGAAGGTGACCGCGAGTCGGTCGCAGACCGCATGCACGGCCTTGTCGCCGCCACCGGCCTTCTTGCCCCAGGTGATGGCCTCGTCGACGAGGCCGGCATAGGCCGGAGTCTCGACGGCTTTCAGAATCAGCGTCGGGTTGGTGGTGCAGTCGACGGGCTTGAGCCGGCGGACCGCTTCGATGTCGCCGGTATCGGCGACAACCGTGGTCATCTTGCGGAGCTGGTCGAGCTTGGAGGCGGTCATGGCTGTCTCGTCGCAATCGGAGGCATGGATACGGGCGGAACGTGGGGCGCGAGCGCGGCAGGGTCAAGCTGCCGGGTGGCAGGGCAGCCCTGCATGCATGGGCCGACTTCCCGACAGTATCATGGCAGCCCACCGCCTCACGATCATGATGCAGGTTTCATGGATATGTCATATGCGGGGAATACCGCCAGCGCGAAACCCATAGGGGCGCGCGCAAATGGAGAGTTTCATGCGTCACAAGGCGTCGATCGCAATCGTCACGGCGGGCCTTTCCGCCGGGGTCCTCACCGCCAGCGTCTTGCTGGCCGGCCCGGCCCATGCCGTCGAGGGCAAGCTGGTGCTCTACACCAGCCAGCCCAACACCGACGCCCAGCAGACGATCGACGCCTTCAAGGCGAAGTATCCCAAGGTCGACATCAGCTTCGTGCGCGACGGCACGCCGCGCGTGATGGCGAAGCTGCGCGCCGAATTCGAAGCCGGCGCGCCGCAGCCCGATCTGCTGCTGATCGCCGATGCCGTGACGATGGAAGGACTGAAGAAGGAAAACCGGCTGCTGGCGCATGACAAGGCCGATACCTCCGCTTACCCGGCCGGCATCCACGACCCCGCGAAATTCTGGTTCGCCACCAAGCTGATCACCACCGGCATCGTCTACAACACCAAGGCGGCGATGAAGCCGACGAGCTGGCTCGACCTCGCCAAGCCGGAGGCCAAGAACCTGGTGGCGATGCCGAGCCCGCTGAATTCCGGCGCCGCGATGATCCACACGATCACGCTGACCGGAAACCTGCCGACCGGCTGGGGCTTCTACGAGGCTCTGCAGAAGAACGGCGCGCTCGCCGCCGGCGCCAATGGCGACATCCTGCGCCAGGTTGCCACCGGCGAGAAGCTCTACGGCATGATCGTCGACTTCATGCCGATCCGTGAAAAGGCCAAGGGCGCGCCCGTCGAGTTCGTCTTCCCGAGCGAGGGTGTCTCGGCCGTCAGCGAGCCGGTCGCGATCCTCAAGACCAGCAAGAATCCTGAAGCCGCCAAGGCCTTCGTCGATTTCCTGATCTCCAAGGACGGCCAGGCTCTGGCCCTGAAGCAGGGCTATGTCGCGGCCCATCCCGACGTCGCCCTGCCCGCCGGCTATCCCGACCGCGCCGCGATCAAGCTGATGCCGTTCGAGCCCGCCAAGGCGCTCGCCGACGAGGCTATGACGCGCAAGCGCTTCAGCGCGATCTTCGAGTGACACTGGCGGCCCATACAGGCTGGCAGGAGGCCAGGCCGCGGCCTGCGTGGCGGGGCCCGAGCCTGCCGGCCGGCCTCGGCCTGCCGGTCCTGGTGACGGCTTGCGCGATCGTGCTCGGCGGCCTGCCCTTCCTGCGGCTGGCTGCCGCCGCCTTCGCTCCCGGCTGGCAGTTCGCGCCGGATGCGGCGCTGGCCGAGATCGGCAGCCGGGCCGCCGTCAACGCGACATTGCACACGCTCGAGACCGCCGGCCTGTCGGCGCTCGGCGCCCTGCTGATCGGCGGCACGGCCGCGATCATGCTCGGCGTCACCGATGTGCGCGGCAAGCGGCCGATCGCCTTTGCGCTCGTCTTCTCCATGATGATCGCGCCGCAGGTCGCGGCGCTGGCTTTCCTGAGCCTGTTCGCGCCGCATTCGCCGATCCTCGCATTCATTGGATTGTCGCCTGCCCCTGGAACACCGAACCCGCTGCTCGGGCGCGGCGGCATCGCGCTGGTGATGGCGCTGCATCACGCGCCGCTTGTCGCGATTACGCTGTGGACCGGCCTGCGCAGCGTGCCGCAATCCCTGATCGAAGCCGCGCAGATGGAAGGCGCCGGTCCCGGCACCATCGTCTCGCGCATCCTGCTGCCGGTTCTGCGGCCGCAGATCATCGCTGCGGCGCTGCTCGCCTTCGTCGCCGGCATCGGCAATTTCGGGATTCCCGCCCTGCTCGGCCTGCCGGTGAACTATCTGACGTTGCCGACGCTAATCTACCGGCGCCTGTCGAGCTTCGGCCCGGCCGGGCTGCCCGATGCCGCCGCGCTGTCGATCCTGGTCGCGCTGGTCGCCGGACTCGGCATCGCGGCCGGGATGCTGGCGACGCGGCGCTCCGGCGGCAAGATCGAGATCGAGCGGCCGCTGCAGCCGTTCTGGCAGCTTGGACGCGCGCGGCCCCTCGTCACGGGCGGTCTCGTTCTCCTACTGGCGATCAAGCTCGGCCTGCCCTTCCTCGCCTTGCTCGGCGAGGCGCTGACACCGGCGCTCGGCGTCGCGCTGAACTGGCAGAGCCTGACCTTCGACAAGTTCGCCGAGGTGCTGCTGCGGCAGGACGTGACGATGCGCGCCTTCCGCAACTCCTTCCTGTTCGCCGGCAGTGCCGCGCTGATCCTCTCCCTGGTCTCGATCGCCTTCGCCTATGCGCTCGAGCGGCGGATGGGCAAGCTCAGGCGCGTCGTCGAGGTGGTGATCGAACTGCCCTACGCATTGCCGGGGGTGGTGTTGTCCATCGCCTGCATCCTGATGTTCCTGAAGCCGCTGCCGCTGCTGGGCGTCAGCATCTATGCGACGCCCTTCATCATCCTGTTTGCCTATCTCGCACGCTTCCTGCCGCTGGCCCTGAAGGCGCCGCTGGCGGCGATGGCGCAGATCGAGGCGCATCACGAGGAGGCGGCGAAGCTCGATGGCGTGACGCTGTGGCAGATGCTGCGCTTCGTCGTGGCGCCGATCCTGGCCCCGGCCGCGACCGTCAGCGCGCTGATGGTCTTCCTCGTCGCCTTCAACGAACTGACGGTCTCCGCGCTGCTCTGGTCCTCGGGCACCGAGACGCTCGGCGTCGTGCTGTTCTCGCTGAAGGAGGCCGGCCTCGCAGGCGAAGCGGCGGCGATCGCGATCAGCGCATCCGTCGTGGTGCTGGCCGCCATGCTGGCGTTGGATCTGCTCGGGAAGCGGCTGCCGCAGAACGTGCTGCCCTGGCGGATCTGACAAGGCGTCGCCGCCTTCAGGCTACAGAACCCGCGGCCGTCGTCTCGCCCATCAGTAATGCGCGGCTAGTCTTGGCCTCGCGGACGACGAAATCGACGATGGCGCGGACGCGGGCGACGTCCTTCAGGTCGGCATGCACCAACAGCCAGAACGAGCGCGTGATCGAGACCGTCTCGGCCAGGACCGGCACCAGGCGCGCCTCCCCTTCGGCCATGAAATGGTGGATGACGCCGATGCCGGCGCCGCCGACGACCGCGTTCATCTGCGCCAGCACGCTCGAACTCTGCACCTGCGCGCGCAGGCCCTTGGCGACCTCGTCGAGATAGTCGAGCTCGGGCGTGAAGATCAGGTCGTCGATATAGCCGACGATGCGATGAGAGAAGAGGTCCTCGGGCTTTTCGACCTTCGGCATCGCATCGAGATAGCCTTGCGTGGCGTAGAGGCCGAGGCGGTAGTCCGAGAGCTTGCGCGCCACGACCTTGCCCTCCTTGGGCGGGGCGAGCGTGATCGCCACATCGGCCTCGCGCTTCGAGAGCGACAGCAGGCGCGGCATCGCGATGAGCTGGATCTCGAGGCCCGGATAGGCGCTGCCCAGCCTGGCGAGACGCGGCGCGAGGAAGACCGTGCCGAAGCCGTCGGGCGCGCCGATCCGGACCGTGCCGGACAACGCCATGTCGGCGCCGCCGATATCGCTCTGGATCGCGAGCGCGTCGGTCTCCATGCTTTCGGCCTTTGTCAAAAGCCGCTCGCCATGGGCCGTCAGCGTGTAGCCCTGCGGACGCCGCTCGAACAGCTTGGCCTTGAGTGAGTCCTCGAGTGAGGTGATGCGCCGCGAGACCGTGGCGTGATCGGCGCCGAGCCGGCGGGCGGCGGCCGTCAGCCGCCCCGAACGCGCGACGGCGAGGAAGAATCGCAGGTCGTCCCAGTCGAACCGCTCCACCGCGTCGCTCCCCGATATTTGCTTTTCCGCACGACACTCGACCTAAGGTCGCTATAGCCGTGCGCAAACAGGAATGGTAGAGGAGAGCCACGTTTCAGAACATCACCATTCGTAGGGGAGGACGCGATGCGTCAGGTTGGGCATTTCATCGGCGGCAAGCATGTCGCCGGCACCTCGGGCCGCACCGCCGACATCTACCAGCCGATGGACGGCACGATCATCGGCAAGGTCGCGCTCGCCTCGGCCTCCGAGATGCGCGCCGCCGTCGAGAACGCCGCCGAAGCTCAGCCGAAATGGGCCGCAGTCAACCCACAGCGCCGTGCCCGCGTGCTGATGAAATTCCTCGACCTGATCGCGCAGAACAATGACGAGCTTGCCGAGCTGCTCGCCCGCGAGCACGGCAAGACCATTCCCGACGCGAAAGGCGACATCCAGCGCGGCGTCGAGGTCATCGAATTTTCGCTCGGCGTGCCGAACCTGATGAAGGGCGAGTTCACCGACGGTGCCGGTCCCGGCATCGACATCTATTCGCTGCGCCAGCCGCTCGGCGTCTGCGCCGGCATTACGCCGTTCAACTTCCCGGCGATGATCCCGCTCTGGAAGCTTGGCCCCGCCATTGCCTGCGGCAATGCCTTCATCCTCAAGCCCTCCGAGCGCGACCCTGGCGTGCCGATGCGGCTGGCCGAACTCTTCATCGAAGCCGGCGGACCTCCGGGCATCCTCAACGTCGTCAACGGCGACAAGGAAGCGGTCGATGCGATCCTCGACGATCCCGACATCAAGGCGGTCGGCTTCGTGGGCTCGACCCCGATCGCCGAATACATCTACGCGCGGGGCTGCGCGAACGGCAAGCGCGTGCAGTGCTTCGGCGGCGCCAAGAACCACATGGTCATCATGCCCGACGCGGACATGGACCAGGTCGTCGATGCCCTGATGGGCGCCGGCTACGGCTCGGCCGGCGAGCGCTGCATGGCGATCTCGGTCGCGGTGCCCGTCGGCAAAGCCACCGCCGACGAGCTGGTGAAGCGGCTGATCCCGCGTGTCGAAAGTCTCAAGATCGGCCCCTCGACAGATCCGGCCGCCGATTACGGCCCGGTGGTCACCAAGGCGGCGATGGAGAAGATCAAGGCCTATGTCGATATCGGCATCGAAGAGGGCGCCTCGCTCGTCGTCGATGGCCGCGACTTCAAGATGCAGGGCTATGAGAACGGCTTCTATGTCGGCGGCTGCCTGTTCGACAACGTCACCAAGGATATGCGGATCTACAAGGAAGAGATCTTCGGCCCCGTCCTCTCGGTGCTGCGCGCCGACAGCTACGAGGAAGCGCTGAAGCTCACCAACGACCACGAATACGGCAACGGCACGGCCATCTACACCCGCGACGGCGACGCCGCCCGCGACTTCGCCTCGAAGGTGCAGGTCGGCATGGTCGGCATCAACGTGCCGATCCCGGTTCCGCTGGCCTACTACACCTTCGGCGGCTGGAAGCGCTCCTCCTTCGGCGACCTCAACCAGCACGGCCCGGATTCGATCCGCTTCTACACCAAGACCAAGACGGTGACGGCGCGCTGGCCGAGCGGTATCAAGGATGGAGCGAGCTTCGTCATCCCGACGATGAGCTGACACAGCGCAGGCCGGAGGAGGCATGAGGCGGCGGCTACGACTGATGGCGCCGATCCTAAGCCTCCTCTGCTGCATGGCTGCGGCGCGGGCGGAAACCGATCCTGCGCCGCGCGTGCCGCTGGACCTGATCTGCGAGACCGGCACCGTCGAACTGCTGATCCTGTCCGAGGCCGAGAAGGCGCAATGCCAGCGCCTCTGGCGCGAGCAGATCACGGAGAGGCAGGCGCTCAGCCGCGAATACGAGCGGCGGACCCGCGAGGAAAACCAGCAGAGGCGGGAACAGGCGGCGATGCGGCCCTCTCGCCCTGCGCCCCCGGTCACCGTCGAGACCTTTCTGTCGTCGGGAGACATCGCCTATGGCGATGTCGTGGTGACCGATCGCGGCCCGCGCGTCTTTGTCGGCCGTCCCGACGAGCCCGCAACGCTGGAGGATTTCGTGACGCTGGATTCGCCGCGATCGCCGCACCGCTCCAACAGAAGCCAATATGACGGGGCCTTCCCCGACCTTCGCGGCGCGCGTCCTGTTGCGCCGCAGCGCCCGCCACAAGCTCAGGAGCGCCGACCATGACGCCGTTTTCCCTGACCGAGGACCAGCTCGCCATCCGCGACATGGCGCAGGACTTCGCCAATGACGCGCTCGCGCCCCATGCCATCCGCTGGGACGAGGAGAAGCACTTTCCAGTCGAGGAGATGCGTCAGGCGGCCGCGCTCGGCATGGGCGGGATCTACATCGCCGAGGATGTCGGCGGCTCGGGCCTGTCGCGGCTCGACGCCGCGCTGATTTTTGAAGCGCTCTCGACCGGCTGCCCGACGGTGGCGGCCTTCATCTCGATCCACAACATGTGCGCCTGGATGATCGATCGCTATGGCGACGAGACGCAGCGCAAGACCTTCCTGCCGAAGCTCTGCACGATGGAGCATCTGGCGAGCTACTGCCTGACCGAACCGGGCGCGGGTTCGGACGCGGCGGCCTTGAAGACGAAGGCGGTCATCGACGGCGACCACTACATCCTCGACGGGCAAAAGCAGTTCATCTCCGGCGCCGGGGTCTCCGACATTTATGTCGTGATGGTGCGCACCGGCGAGGCCGGCCCCTCGGGCATCTCGACACTGGTTGTCGAAAAGGGCACGCCCGGCCTCTCCTTCGGGGCCAGTGAGAAGAAGATGGGCTGGAACGCCCAGCCGACCGCGGCGGTGATCTTCGAGAACTGCCGCGTGCCCGTCGCCAACCGGCTCGGGCCGGAAGGCATCGGCTTCAAGATCGCCATGGCCGGACTCGACGGCGGCCGGCTCAATATCGGCGCCTGCTCGCTCGGCGGCGCGCAGGGGGCGCTCGACAAGTCGATCGCCTATGCGCAGGAGCGCAAGGCCTTCGGATCACGGATCGCCGACTTCCAGGCGCTGCAGTTCAAGCTGGCGGACATGGCCACCGAACTGGAAGCGGCGCGCAGCCTTTTGTGGCGGGCCGCAGCCTCTCTCGACGCCAAGACACCCGACGCGACGAAGCTCTGCGCCATGGCCAAGCGCGTCGCCACCGACACCGGCTTCGAGGTCGCCAACCAGGCGCTGCAGATCCATGGCGGCTACGGCTACCTCGCCGATTACGGCATCGAGAAGATCGTCCGCGACCTGCGCGTCCACCAGATCCTTGAGGGCACCAACGAGGTCATGCGGATGATCGTGGCGCGGGGGCTGGTAGGCCGGGCGAAGGGGGATTGAGACCTATGCCGCGAGCGGTCTCACGCGCTTGTCGATATTGTGTCCGGACGCGCGACGCGCGACGCGCAGGTCGTAATCGGCCTGGAGGCCCAGCCACATCTCGGCGCTCGTCCCAAAGAAGCGCGCCAGCCGCAAAGCGGTATCGGCCGTGATCGCGCGCTCGCCCTTGACGATGCCCGAGATGCGGCTGACCGGCGCGTCGATGTCGCGCGCCAGCCGGTTCTGGCTGACCCCGAGCGGCTTCATGAACTCTTCGAGCAGGATTTCGCCGGGCGGGATCGGCTCCAGCACGGCGTCGTCTCGGTTCATGTCATCAGTGATAATCGACGATCTCGACGTCATGCGCCTCGCCCTCCTTCCAGATGAAGCAAATCCGCCACTGGTCGTTGACGCGGATCGAATGCTGCCCTGCGCGATCCCCCTTGAGCGCCTCCAACCGGTTGCCCGGCGGCACGCGCAGATCGTCGAGCCTGACGGCGACATGCAGCAGCAACAGCTTGCGCCGGATGGCGCGCTCGATCGCGGCGAACCGCCGGACCGGCTTGTCGTGGAACAGGAGCTCGGCTTCTTTTTGTGCGAACGTTCTGATCACGGACAACGAAACTATTCCGTTAAGAGTATTCCGTCAATAGGAATGGAAGGACCAACGCCATGACCAGCATCGCCTTCATCGGCCTCGGCAATATGGGCGGCCCCATGGCCGGCAATCTCGTCAAGGCAGGCCACGAGGTCCGCGCCTTCGATCTCGTGCAGGCATCGAGGGATGCCGCCGCCGAACTCGGTGTCGGCATCGCGGGCTCCGCAAGCGAAGCCGTCGCCGGGGCCGATGTCGTGGTGACGATGCTGCCGGCGGGCAAGCATGTGCTGTCCGTCTGGGCCGACATCCTGCCCGATGTGAAGCAGGGCGCGCTGCTGATCGACTGCTCGACCATCGACGTCGAGAGTGCCCGCAAGGCGCATGCGCTCGCAGCGGATCGGGGCTGCCTGTCTCTGGATGCGCCCGTCTCGGGCGGCACGGGCGGGGCGAAAGGCGGTACGCTGACCTTCATGGCCGGCGGCTCGGGCGAGGCCTTTGCGCTGGGCGAGTCGATCCTGAAGGCGATGGGGCGGCGCATCGTGCATTGCGGCGCCGCCGGCAACGGCCAGGCCGCCAAGATCTGCAACAACATGATCCTGGGCATCTCGATGATCGGCGTCTCGGAGGCCTTCGTGCTCGCCGAGAAACTTGGTCTCTCGCACCAGTCGCTGTTCGACGTCGCCTCGACCTCGTCGGGGCAGTGCTGGTCGCTGACGACCTATTGCCCGGTGCCCGGCCCGGTGCCGACCTCGCCGGCCAATCACGAGTACAAGCCCGGCTTCGCCTCGGCCCTGATGCTGAAAGATCTCAAGCTGTCGCAGGAGGCCGCCCAGGCGGCCGGCGCCTCGACGCCACTGGGAGCGGCCGCGACGCAGCTCTACGGGCTCCATAATGCCTGGGGCGAAGGCGGGGCGGACTTCTCGGCCATCGTCCACCTGCTGCGCGGACGCAACCCTTCGTAACGAATGCCTGGCGACGTGACGAAAGCCTGTCTGCGTGAAGCGCTTGCGCGAGGCCGTGGCGCGGGTTTAGGACGGTTGGCATGAACGACGCCTCCCACCCCCGCGAACGCTCGGCCCTCACCGGCTTTTCCGTCAACAGGCTCGACCGCCGCGAGGACCTGCGCAACAAGTCCGACGCCGTATCCGCCCTGCGCCATCGCTCCGACACGCGGATCGCGGTCGTCGCCGGCGAGACGCCGATCCTCAAGCGGCTCGATGGCGAGGCGCTGTCGGTCTGGTTCAGCCATGGCGAGACGCAACTGCTCGGTGACGGGCTGGAGGAGGCCTTCCTCGGCCTGACGTCCGACGGCACCCCGCGCTTCGCAAGACTGCTCGACAAGGCCCAGGCCGAGCCGCTGCGGGAGCGACCGGAGCTGTTCGTCACCGATCTCCGTTCGGTCGCGCTGAAGCGGCTCGTGCCGGAAGACGAACTCGGGCCGCTCGGCGAGGGCAAGGCGCTGCTCGACTGGCATGCGCGCCACCGTTTCTGCGCCCAGTGCGGCGGGCCGACGACGCTCGGCGCCTCCGGCTGGAAGCGCGAATGCAGCGCATGCGGCGCGCAGCATTTCCCGCGCACCGACCCGGTCGTGATCATGCTGGTGACGCGCGGCGACACCTGCCTGCTGGCGCGGCAGGCCCGGTTCGCACCGGGGATGTATTCCTGCATCGCCGGCTTCGTGGAGCCGGGCGAAACTTTCGAGGATGCGGTGCGCCGCGAAAGCTGGGAGGAAGCGGGCCTGCGCGTCGGCACAGTGCGCTACATCGCCTCGCAGCCCTGGCCGTTCCCGTCCTCGCTGATGATCGGCTGCATCGCGGCCGCGCTCAACGACGAGATCGTGCTCGACATGACCGAGCTGGAAGCCGGCCGCTGGTTCACGCGCGAGGAGGCGCTTCAGATGCTGGAGGGCGCCCATCCGGAGGGCTTTACCAGCCCGCAGCATCTCGCCATCGCCAACACTCTGCTGAAGGCCTGGGCGGTCGAGGGCGAGCACGTCTAGGATCAGGACCGCGCCGGCATTGCTGCGGACAGCATGGCTGTCAGGTCAGTTCCTTGATGCCCGCTGCGGTCTCGATCCGCGCCCGATACCGCAGCATGGCTCCCCCCACGATCTCAGGCAGGCGGTCGATAGCGAGTTCGCGATAAAGCCTCGAGACCATGTCGGGCTCTGGATGCTCAAGCACGAGCGACCGCAATCTCGCGCCCAAATCAGCCATCTTCGCCATCGAACGCGGCTTGCCGCGCCGGTCGATGATGGAGGGCAAGGCTCCGTTGAGTGGCAGGGAGCCGTCGTCGGGGATCGCGAAGTCGAACGACGAGTCGACCGGCGGGAGCGCGACCTTTCTGCCGAAGTCGGCTTCGCGTCCGGCCAGGACAGCATCGATCCCGTCGACCCGTGCGACCCAGCCGCGCAGGCGGCGGCCATCGTCCCAGTCCCGCCTGACGCTCTTCTGGTCATCCAGCCCGAACCAACGCGAACGGTTCGGACGGGCGGCGTCCGGATCAAGGGCCACGATCTCCAGATAGACCGCGCCCCCGAGCTGCAGCAGGTGATTATGGGTGCCCATGTAGCCGTGGCGCTGTCCGAACGGGACATCCAGATCCAGGCAGGTGCTGACATGGGAAACGCCTTCCGACAGGGTCGGCGCGATGACGGTGATGTGGTCGAGTTGCAGCACCGGTTGCCTCTCCTTGGCAAAGCGCATCAGCTTTGCACCCCGACCGGGGCTTTCGCCCCTACTCGCCTGCCTCGGCGAAGCTCTCACGGAAGGCGTTGGCGGGATAGACGCCGAGGATTTTGACCTCCTTCGAGAAGAAGGCGAGTTCGTCGAGCGCACGCCGCAGCGCCGGATCGTCGGGGTGTCCCTCGACATCGGCATAAAACATCGTCGCCGAAAAATGGCCGTCGACCATGTAGCTTTCCAACTTGGTCATGTTGACGCCGTTGGTGGCGAAGCCGCCCATCGCCTTGTAGAGCGCAGCCGGCAGGTTGCGGACCTGGAAGATCAGCGTCGTGACGGTCCTGGCGGCGCCCTGACGGGCGAATTCGGGGTATTTCGACAGGATGACGAAGCGCGTGGTGTTGTGCTTCTCGTCCTCGATGTCCTCCATCAGGATCTCGAGCCCGTAGACCTCGGCGGCGATGCGGGGCGCGATCGCGGCGCGGCTGAGATCGGCGGCTTCGGACACCTGGCGGGCGGAGCCAGCCGTGTCGGCGGCGACCTCGGCCTTCAGCCCGAGCTTGCGGATGATCTTGCGGCACTGGCCGAGCGCGTGGATGTGGCTCTGCACCGTCTTCAGCGTCGCCAGCGTCGCGCCCTTCACCGCCATCAGGTGAAAGCGGATCGGCAGGAAATGCTCGCCGATGATGTGCAGGCCCGAGCGCGGCAGCAGATGATGGATGTCGGCGACACGGCCGGCGATCGAATTGTCGATCGGGATCATGCCGTAGCGGGCGGTACCGTCGGAGACGGCGGCCAGCGCATCCTCGAAGGTCGCGCAGGGCAGGAGCTCGCAATCGGGGAAGACCTGAAGCGCGGCCTGGGACGAGAAGGCGCCGGGTTCGCCCTGATAGGATACGATGACGGCGCTTTTGGTGGCAGGCATGGTCTTCAGGCTCCGGCGCGGGCTTCGAGGACCGCGCGGGCGCGGTCGAGATCGGGGGGCGTATCGACGCCGCGGGGCACGTGATCGATGATCATCGCGTCGATGCGCATGCCATCCTCCAGCGCCCGCAACTGCTCGAGGCTCTCGCGCTTCTCGAGGGTCGATTGCGGCAGGCTGACGAAACGGTCCAGCGCGGCGCGGCGGTACGCATAGATTCCGACATGGTGATAAAGCGGGCCCTCGCCATAAGGCGCGGTCGCGCGCGTGAAATAGAGCGCCCGGAGCCGGCCCGGCGCGACAGGACTGCCGACCAGCTTGACGACGCTGGGTGCGACCTTCTCCTCCTCATCGGCGATGAGGCCGACGAGCGTGGCGATATCCACGTCCCGGTCGGCGAGCGGGGTGATGGCCGCTGCGATGGCGACGGGTTCGAGCGTCGGGAAATCGCCCTGGACGTTGACGATGATATCGTGGCGCCGCTGCGGGTCGAGGATGTCGGCGGCCTCCTTGATGCGATCCGAGCCCGAGGGGTGGTCGGCACGCGTCATCACGGCGCGGCCTCCCACGGCCTCGACGGCAGCACAGATCTCGGCAGAATCCGTCGCGACCGCGACAGGCCCGATACCGGCAGCGACGGCGCGCCGCCAGACCCGGACGATCATCGGCTCGCCGTGAATGTCGGCCAGGGGCTTGCCGGGAAAGCGCGTGGCCTTCATGCGGGCGGGGATCAGGATCAGCGGGTCGGACATCGGAATCGGCGAAACTCGTCGGTGGATGCATGCAGCGCAGGTGTTGCGCGCGGCGCGCCGTTGCAAGCGTCAAAAGGTCTCAAAGCGGAGCGTGCTTATACGAGTTGCAATGAAGCGCGCAAAGCGGTTAAGCAACGCTCGGGTGTCGGTGCTTCCAAGGCCCGGCCTAAAGCTGTCTTGCTTCCTGCGCCTCGGGCGTCGGCGGCCGAGGGTTCGGATACGATGGATATCGAAACCAACAAGATCGCCGGTGCGGCTCTCTCCACGCTGCTGGTGGTGATGGGCCTCAACATGATCGCCGGCATCGTGTTCGCGCCGCACAAGCCGGCCGTGCCGGGCTTCGACCTGCCGAGCGCGGAACCCGCTTCCGCGGGCGGCGCCGCCGCCGCTCCGGTGGCCGACGAGCCGATCGCGGTGCGCCTCGCCAAGGCCGACCCGGCCAAGGGCGAAAAGGCCGTAGGCGCCTGCAAGGCCTGCCACACCTTCGAAAAGGGCGGGCCGAACAAGATCGGCCCGCATCTTTATGACGTCTATGCCCGCCCGAAGGCCGGCGTCGAAGGCTTCGCCTATTCGGCCGCGATGAAGGGCAAGTCTGGCGAGAAGTGGGAGGCCGAACAGCTCGACGGGTTCCTGAAGAACCCGAAGGCCTACATGCCCGGCACGATCATGGCCTTCGCCGGCATGGGCAGACCTGACCAGCGAGCCGACGTCGTGGCCTATCTCAACACGCTGGCCGACGCGCCGAAGCCCTTGCCGAAGCCCTGAGCATCGCCGGCATGGACTGCCTCTCGATTGCAAGCCGGGCCTCATGCCCGGCTTTTGCATATGGCGCCTTGCTCCTATGTTGCCTTGCTCCTGCCCTGACCGTGACGGCAGATCCCGCCATTGCCGTTCCCGCCGCCGCGGGCGACATAGGATCAAGCGAATCGAGGGAGTGAGCCGAACCATGGCGATGCGCATCACCCGACGCAAGCTGATCGAAGCCGGGAGCCTCATCGCGGCCGGCGCCGGCCTGCCCAGCCTGGCCCAGCGCGCTTTTGCCCAGGAGGCCGAGCTGCATGGGCTCTCGACCTTCGGCGAACTCGGCCTGCCCGCGGATTTTCCGCATTTTCCTTATGTGAACCCGAAGGCCCCCAAGGGCGGCACGCTGACGATCCAGATCAAGCGCGGCAGCGGCAACCAGAGCTTCGACACCTTCAACACGCTCAACACCTTCGTCCTCCAGGGCGATGGGGCGGCGGGCATGGATGCCTGCTTCGACAGCCTGATGTCGGGTTCCGGCGACGAGCCCGGCACGCTCTACGGGCTGCTGGCGAAGAGCGTCGCCGTCTCCCAGGACAAGCTGAACTACCGCTTCCGCCTAAGGCCCGAGGCGCGCTTCCATGACGGCTCGCGGGTGACGGCGGCCGATGTCGCCTTCAGCATGAACCTGCTCAAGGCCAAGGGGCATCCGTCCTATCGCCTGATGCTGAACGAGCTGGTCTCGGCCAAGGCCGAGAGCGAGGACATCTTCGTCGCGCAGCTTTCGCCCAAGCGCAGCCGCGACCTGCACCTGATCGTCGCGGGATTGCCGGTCTTCTCCGAGAAATTCTGGTCGACCCGGAATTTCGAGGCGTCCACGCTGGAAGCGCCCCTGGGCTCGGGAGCCTACAAGGTCGGCCGCTTCGAGCAGGGCCGCTTCATCGAATTCGATCGCGTGGCCGATTACTGGGGCCGGTACCTGCCCGTGAACATCGGCGTCAACAATTTCGACCGGGTGCGCTGGGAGTATTTCCGCGACCGTCAGGTGGCCTTCGAGGCCTTCAAGAGCGGCATCATCACCTTCCAGGAGGAGTTCACCTCGCGTATCTGGGCGACGGGCTACGACTTTCCCGCCCTGCATGAGGGCAAGGTCAAGAAAGAGGCGCTGCCGAAGACGGACCCGACGGGATCGCAGGGCTGGATCTTCAACCTGCGCCGCGAGAAGTTCGCCGATCCGCGCATCCGCGAGGCGCTCGGCCTGTGCTTCGACTTCGACTGGACGAACAAGAACATCATGTTCTCGTCTTTCGCCCGGATGACCTCCTATTTCGAGAACTCCGATTCCAAGGCGGTCGGCCTGCCCTCCCCCGAGGAGTTGAAGCTGCTGGAGCCCTTCCGCGGCAAGGTTCCCGACGAGGTCTTCGGCGAGCCCTTCCTGCCGCCGGTCTCGGACAGTTCGGGCAGTGATCGCGCCTTGCTGCGCCGCGCCGACGAGATGCTGCGCGCCGCCGGCTGCAAGCGTGACGGCAATGTGCTGAAGCTGCCGGGCGGCCAGCCCTTCGAGATCGAGTTCCTGGATTCGCAAGGCGCTCTGCAGCCGCACACCCAGCCCTTCCAGGCCAATCTCAAGCGGCTCGGCATCAACGCGACCTCGCGCATCGTCGATGGCGCGCAGTATCAGCGCCGGCTCGACGAGTTCGACTTCGACATCATCAGCCGGGCGCTCGGCGGCAGTTCGATCCCGAGCGATTCGCTTCGCATCGTCTATGGCTCGGAAGCGGCCAGGACGCGCGGCTCGCGCAATGCCGGGGGCGTGTCCGACCCCGCCATCGACGCCATGATCGAAGCCATCGGCCAGGCCAGCAGCTATGCCGAGGTCGTCGTCGCCGCCAAATGCCTCGACCGGCTGCTGCGCGCCGGGCGCTACTGGATCCCGATGTGGTGGAACCCGACCGAATGGCTGGCCTATTGGGACATGTTCGACCGGCCGGAAACCAAGCCGAAATTCGGCTCCGGGGCGCCGTCGATCTGGTGGTACGACGCCGTGAAGGCGAAGCGGATCGGGAAGGCGTGATGACCAGCGCGCATACCGATCCGTCATTCTCGGGCGAAGCGAAGCGCAGACCCGAGAAGCTCCGGGGAGAGATGCTCGGGTCAAGCCCGAGCATGACGCGCAGCCGTGATCGGCGCATCGCATGCTGAGCTATATCGCCCGGCGCATCGCCCTGATGGTGCCGACGCTGTTCGGCATCCTTCTGATCTCCTTCGTCATCGTGCAGTTCGCACCGGGTGGGCCGGTCGAGCGCGTGATCTCGCAGCTCCAGAACCCCAATAGCGGCGCCTCGGACCGGGTCGGCGGCGGCTCGGGCGGCGATTCAGGCGCGCAGTCGGGCGGCGACGCCTCGTCCTATCGCGGCGCCCAGGGGCTAGATCCGGCCTTCATCAAGGAGCTGGAAAAGCAGTTCGGCTTCGACAAGCCGGCGCATGAGCGCTTTGCGAAGATGCTCGGCGACTACATACGCTTCGATTTCGGCCGCAGCTATTTCCGCGATGCGCCGGTGCTGCAGCTCATCAAGGAAAAGCTGCCGGTCTCGATCTCGCTGGGCCTGTGGATGACGCTGCTCTCCTACGCGATCTCGATCCCGCTCGGCATCCGCAAGGCGGTCAAGGACGGCTCGCGCTTCGACACCTGGACCAGTGCCGTGGTCATCGTCGGCTACGCGATCCCGGGGTTCCTGTTCGCGATCCTTCTGATCGTGCTCTTCGCCGGCGGCTCGTTCTGGCAGATCTTTCCGCTGCGGGGGCTCTATTCCGACAATTTCTCGCAGCTCAGTTTCTTCGGGAAGATCGCCGATTATCTCTGGCACATCGCCCTGCCGGTGACGGCGATGGCGCTCGGTGCCTTCGCGACCTCGACGCTCCTGACGAAGAACTCGTTCCTCGACGAAATCCGCAAGCAATACGTCCTGACCGCGCGGATGAAGGGCCTGTCCGAGCGCGGCGTGCTCTACGGCCACGTCTTCCGCAACGCGATGCTGATCGTGATCGCAGGCTTTCCCGGCGCCTTCGTGCATGCGCTCTTCGCGGGCTCGCTCCTGATCGAGACGATCTTCTCGCTCGATGGGCTGGGCTTGTTGTCGTTCGAGGCGATCGTCAACCGCGACTATCCGGTCGTGTTCGCCAATCTCTACATTTTCTCGCTGATCGGCCTCGTCGTGCATCTCGTCACCGACCTGACCTACACCTGGGTCGACCCCCGCATCGATTTCGAGACGCGGGAGACCTGAGATGAGCGACACGCTTCTGGGCGCCCCGCCACCTACGACGCAGCGGAGCGACCGACCGCTCGCCCCGCCGGAGGCAAGCCAGGGCTGGCTCAAGCTTTCGCCGATCAACCGGCGCAGGCTCGATAACTTCAAGGCCAACAAGCGCGGCTGGTGGTCGCTGTGGCTTTTCCTGACCCTGTTCGTGCTCTCGCTCTTCGCGGAGTTCCTCGCCAACGACCGGCCGCTGGTCGTACGCTACAAGGGCGAGTGGCTGTTTCCCGTCGCGGTGAGTTACCCTGAGGAGAAGTTCGGCGGCTTCCTCGCGACCACCGATTATCGCGATCCGGTCATCGCCAAGGAGATCACGGCGAACGGCTTCGCCGTCTGGCCGCCGGTCCGCTACAGCTACCAGACACATAACCTCGATTTGCCCGTGCCGGCGCCGGCCCCGCCGACCTGGATGCTCAAGGACGAGCAGTGCAAGGTCATCGCGGACCGCATCGGCGGCACGGGCTGCCGCGATCTGGAATGGAACTGGCTCGGCACGGACGACCAGGGCCGCGACGTGGTGGCGCGGCTGATCTACGGTTTTCGCATCTCGATCCTGTTCGGGCTGGTCCTGTGCGGCATCTCCTCGGTGATCGGCATCGCGGCTGGCGCGATCCAGGGCTATTTCGGCGGCTGGACCGACCTGATCTTCCAGCGCGTCATCGAAATCTGGACCTCGATCCCGGCGCTGTATCTGTTGATCATCGTGGCGGCGATCATCACGCCGAGCTTCTTCGTCCTGCTCGGCATCCTCCTGCTGTTCTCCTGGGTCGCGCTGGTCGGCGTGGTCAGGGCCGAGTTCCTGCGGGCACGCAATTTCGAGTATGTGCGGGCGGCGCGCGCGCTGGGGCTTTCCGACGCCTCGATCATGGTCAAGCATCTCCTGCCCAACGCGATGGTGGCGACGCTGACCTTCCTGCCTTTCATCCTGAACGGCTCGATCACCACCCTGACCTCGCTCGATTTCCTCGGCTTCGGCCTGCCCCCCGGTTCGCCATCGCTGGGGGAGCTTCTGGCGCAGGGCAAGTCCAACCTGCAGGCGCCTTGGCTCGGCCTCTCGGGTTTCGTCGTGATCGCGCTGATGCTGTCGCTGCTGATCTTCATCGGCGAGGCGGTCCGGGATGCGTTCGACCCGCGGAAGACGTTTGCGTAAGGGCTGTGCTAGGATCGTCGCAGTGAGGAGCGAGGCGATGAACAGGATCGTGAGGGAGCACTACCCGGTGGAGCGGCTGCCCGAGGATCTGCGGGCGGAGCTGGGGCTCGCCCAAACAGCGAAAGTCGTTATCGAAGTTGAGGACGATCAATCGAAGAGTGCCGCTCGGGCGGCTGCAATTGCCGAACTGCTCGAACATCGCCGTAAATTGGCTCCGTCTGCAAATGATTCAGTGGAACGAGTGCGCAAGCTTCGCGACGAGTGGGATGGCTAGCAGCAACGATGGGGCTCATCTATCTCGACGCATGCGCGCTCATCGACGCGAGAGAAAAGTCCACGCCGGAAAGCCAAGCTTTGGTCAACCTCATCGCCGAGGGGGCCGGCAGTGCAACACCGTTCATAACAAGCGACCTCTCCCTTGTTGAGGTTCTGACCAAGCCAATCCAGGGGTTGATTGATCGCACGCCGGAACGAGAGGATTCGACGAAACGAGCGGATCACGACTGGTATCTGGACAACCTGATACCAGATGGCTTGCTCTTCCAGACGAAGCCCTTGCACCGCGACATCCTGCTTCAAGCGGCAATCATGCGCGCTCGAACCCCATCACTGAAAACGCCCGACGCTATTCATGCAGCTAACGCCTATCATTTTGGCTGCACGCATTTTGTAACGGGGGACACCAAGTTGATGAGAAGCATCGAACGCGATGAGGCTTGGCAAAAGTCTCCACGGCGATTCAGCTTTGTCCAATTGACGGTTGAGGCCCTCGACACATTGAGAACCGAGCTGATTTCGTGACCCCCGCCCCCCTCCTCTCCGTCCAGAACCTTTCCGTCGCCTTCCACCAGGGCGGGCGCGAGACGCTGGCCGTCGATCGTGTCTCCTTCGACCTCGCCAAGGGCGAGACGCTGGCCATCGTCGGCGAATCCGGTTCGGGCAAGTCGGTGACGGCGCTGTCGATCCTCAAGCTGCTGAACTATCCTTCGGCCTCTCATCCCTCCGGCAAGGTGATGTTCTCCGGCCAGGACCTGATCCCGGCCGACGAGGACGCGATGCGCAAGGTGCGCGGCAACGACATCACCATGGTGTTCCAGGAGCCGATGACCTCGCTCAACCCGCTGCACACCATCGCGCGGCAGATCGGCGAGATTCTGGAGCTGCACAAGGGCCTGCGCGGCGACAAGGCCCGCGCCCGCACGCTCGAACTGCTCGATCTCGTCGGCATCCGCGACGCCGAAAGCCGGCTCGACGCCTATCCGCACCAGCTCTCCGGTGGCCAACGCCAGCGCGTGATGATCGCGATGGCGCTCGCCAACGAGCCACATCTGCTGATCGCCGACGAGCCGACCACCGCACTCGACGTCACCGTGCAGGCGCAGATCCTCAAGCTCCTGAAAGAGCTGCAGGAGCGGCTCGGCATGGCGATGCTGTTCATCACGCATGATCTCGGCATCGTCAGGCGCATCGCCGACCGGGTCTGCGTCATGCTGAAGGGCCAGATCGTCGAGCAGGGGCCGGTCTCAGAGATCTTCGGCAACCCGCAGCATGAATATACGCAGCGCCTGCTCGCCGCCGAGCCCAAGGGCCGCCCCGCCCCCGTCCCCCAGGATGCCGCGACGCTGGTCGAGGCCGGGCCGATCAAGGTCTGGTTCCCGATCAAGACTGGCTTCCTGCGCAAGACGACCGGCCATGTGAAGGCGGTCGACGGCATCTCGGTGAGCGTGCGCGAGGGCGAGACGCTGGGCGTCGTCGGCGAGTCCGGCTCGGGCAAGACGACGCTGGGACTCGCCATCCTCAGGCTGATCTCCTCGGAGGGGCCGATCGTCTTCCTCGGCGACCGCATCGATGGGCTGTCCAGCGCCCAGGTCCGGCCCAGGCGCAAGGACCTGCAGGTGGTGTTCCAGGACCCTTACGGCTCGCTCTCGCCGCGCATGTCGGTGGCGGAGATCGTCGCCGAGGGGCTGACGGTCCAGGCGAAGCAGCAGAGCTACGCACAACGCCGCGAGGTCGTGGCGCGGGCGTTGAGCGATGTCGGGCTCGACCCTTCCGCGATGGACCGCTACCCGCACGAATTCTCGGGCGGCCAGCGCCAGCGCATCGCGATCGCGCGCGCCATGGCGCTCGATCCCCGGTTCATCGTGCTGGACGAGCCGACCTCGGCGCTCGACATGTCCGTCCAGGTGCAGATCGTCGAACTCCTGCGCGACCTGCAGGCGCGCCGCCGGCTCGGCTATCTCTTCATCAGCCATGATCTCAAGGTCGTGCGCGCGATGGCTCACCGGGTTCTCGTGATGCAGAACGGCAAGGTCGTCGAGGAAGGGGCCGCCGAGGACATCTTCGCCCGCCCGCGCGAGCCCTACACGCAGGCCCTGCTGGCCGCCGCGCTCAATCTCGAACCGGTCGGCGCCACCGCCGTGAGGGACTGAGCATGGCGCGCGCGATCCTGATCGTGTTGGATTCCGTCGGCTGCGGCGGGGCCGAGGACGCTCATCTCTACGGCGACAGGGGCGCCGACACGCTCGGCCATATCGCGCAGGCCTGCGCCGGGGGGCGTGGCGATCGCGCCGGCTTGCGCAGCGGGCCGCTCGCCTTGCCCAACCTCGTGCGGCTCGGCCTCGCCCACGCCTATGAGAGTTCGACCAGCCAGCCGCTCGTTGGAGCCGTGAAACCAGCCGCGCCCGGTGGGCGGCATGGCTATGGCGTCGAAAAAAGCCAGGGCAAGGACACGCCGTCGGGCCATTGGGAGATCGCCGGCTGCCCGGTCTCGTTTCCATGGGGCTATTTCACCGCGCTGGAAGACTCGTTCCCGCCAGATCTCGTCGCCGCCATCATCCGGGAGGGAAGCCTCCCCGGCATCCTAGGCAACAGGCACGCCTCCGGCACCGCGATCATCGACGACCTCGCCGGCGAGCACATCGCGACGGGCAAGCCGATCTGCTACACCTCTGTGGATTCCGTGCTGCAGATCGCCGCGCATGAGGAGCATTTCGGGCTGGAGCGGCTCTATGCGCTCTGCCGCAAGGTCCGGGTCCTGGTCGATCCGCTGAGGATCGGGCGCGTCATTGCGCGGCCTTTCATCGGCACCGCCGAAACCGGCTATACGCGGACCGGCAACCGCAAGGACTTCGCCATCCCACCGCCGGACGAGACGCTGCTGGACCGCCTCGCGGCGCAAGGGCGCGCGGTCGTGACCGTCGGCAAGATCGGCGACATCTTCGCGCATCGCGCCACCGGCGAGGAGATCAAGCCCTTCGGCAACACGGCGATGTTCGACGCGGCACTCACGGCGCTGGAGCGGTTGCCGGAGGGGGGCTTCTGCTTCGTCAACCTCGTCGATTTCGACACCGAGTACGGCCATCGCCGCGATGTGCCGGGCTATGCGGCGGCGCTCGAGGCGTTCGACGGGACGCTGCCCCGGCTGGAAGCGGCGCTGCGGCCGGGCGATCTCGCGGTGATCACTGCCGACCACGGCAACGACCCGACCTGGCCCGGCACGGATCATACCCGCGAGCATGTGCCTATCCTGGCCTTCGGCCCAGGCATCGACTCGACGCCGCTCGGCCGGCGCGAGAGTTTCACCGACATCGCCGCCACGCTCGGCGACTGGCTCGGCATCGGCCCCGTCGGGCCGGGCCAGAGCTGGTAGGCGGTCAGGCCGCCGCGACGCTCTCGCAGAACGCCGCGACCTCCTCGCGGATACCGCGCGCCTGGGCCGCCAGCGCATCGGCCGAATCCTGCACCTGCCGGGCGGCGTGATGGGCGCCTTCCGTCATGGCCTCGAAGCTGCCGACGATGTCGGCGCTGCGCCTGGCGCCCTCGAAGGACATCCGGACCTGATGAGCGATCTCCGAGGTCGCCTGGCCCTGCTGCTGCACGGAGACGGAAATGGTTTCCGCCACGCCCTCCACGGCGCCGATCGCCGTGACGATATCGCGGATCGCCATCAGCGAACGCTGCGACGCGGCCTGCATGGCGCCGATCTGGGCCGAGACGTCGTCCGTCGCCCTCGCCGTCTGGGCGGAGAGGATCTTGACCTCGCCAGCGACCACGGCGAAGCCGCGCCCCATTTCGCCGGCGCGGGCCGCCTCGATCGTCGCATTGAGCGCCAGCAGGCTGGTCTGCGCCGCGATGCTGCGGATCAACTCGACGACCGCCCCCACCTTCTCGCTGTTCTGCGCCAGGATTTCGATCTCGCCGCTGGCCTTGCGGGCCAGCCCGGCGGCTGTCGTCGAGCCTTCGGCCGAATGCATGACGCTGCGGCCGATCTCGTCGATCGACATGGCCAGTTCGTCGCTGGCCGCGGACAGGTGATCGATCCCCAACAGGGTTTCGGAGGTGGCGTCCGAGACGAGCATGGTCTGACGCCTGGCCTGATCCGACGTGCCGGTCAGGCTGGCGGCTTCGCCCTGCATCACGCCAGCTGAACGGTCGAGCAACGCCATCTCCTGCTCCATCCGGGCGCGGAAACCGGACACGATCTCGCGCAGCGTCTGGGCGCGCCGGCTCAGTTCGTCGGCCAGTTGCTTCTCGCGCTCTCCCGCCACGCGCTCGCGCTCGGCGATGTCACGCGCCAGCGCCAGGCTCTCCGCATTCATCGCAAACATGCGCTCCATGACGACCGCAATGGTCGCGAGGAACGCGGTTTCGATGATGACGATCACGGCGTGCAGCAGGACCCTCAGCAGGCTTCCGCCCTGGTAGAAGACGGCGCTGGGCAGGACATATTGCAGGACGAGGTGGTGAGCGGCCGTCAGTGCGGCTCCCATGACGATGGGACGCCAGTCGCAGAAGCCGGCGAGCAGCGCCAGCACCGCGAAATAGTACATGTGCAGGTCCGGCTGCCAGGGATGGCCGGCCAAGCTGAACACCAGGATTGAGACCTGGCCGATCAGCGCGACAGCCATGAAAAGCTGCGTGACCGATGCCGCGCCCCGAACGGCGTAGAGCACCAGCGGCCCAGCCGCGAGGATGAAGGCCAGGGCCACCGGCAGCACCCCATTCTCGCCACGCAGCCAGAAGGACAAGGCCACCAGCGGCACATGCAGGAAGGCGAGCCCGAGCAGGACGCAGGTGACGCGCTGCCGGACGACGTCGAGCGTCCAGGTCATGAAGCTGCCTGCTCCGGCGCGACAACGTCGAGGCAGCCCGCCAGGCCGTTCAGGGCCAGCATCAGCATGGCGCCTTCCGGCTTGCCGGCCAGCGCGTCTCCATCGAGCGGCCCCGCGATGACGACGAAAGACGCGCGCCCCGAACGCAGCACGGGATAGCCGGCGGACAGGCTGCGGGTGATCGCCTCACCTGCCGACACCCAGGGGGGGAAGACGATGGCCATCGGCTGCCGCCGTGCCGGCGAGATGCCCGGCAGCGCGGCCACTGCGACGAGTAGGCTGGCAAGCGACATGACGCATAGCGCGGCGATCTCGCAGCCGGACAATCCCCGGCGCGGAGGGGCTTGAATCATCGTTCTCGATTCCATGGAATGCCCGAAAGCTTGACGACCGCCCGCAAGCCCCCCAGCAGACCCGTCCAAATGAATGGGTTCCGGTTAAGGGCTTCCTTAACATCGGCCCGCTGCCATCATGCTCGCTGGAATGGCGCCAGACGACGCGACCTGATGGCGACAACGCTGGATTGCAGGGAAGTGAACACCCGATTTGGCGCGCTCCGCTTGAGCGAAACGCCGATACCGCGCCGATGGAGCGGCTTTATGCGGCAGAGCGAGCAGCGCCCGGTCGAGCTGGCCAAGCGGCCCCGGCAACCCCCGATTGCGTCAACCGGCAGAAACGAGCCTCACGGCGCCTTTCTGCGACGTATCGCCACATCTTCGCCAACGAGCATTTTTCGACTCAGGAGATCAGCCGCGCCTTGATCCGCCGCATCAGCCCGTCGCGCACCTCGCGATAGGCGTCGAGCATCTGCTCCCGCGAGCCCTGGACGGCAGTGGGATCGGCTGTGGGCCAGTATTCGACCGCGGCGGCGACCGTGCGCGTGAGATCCAGCGCCTTGTGATGCGCCTCCGGCGAGAGCGAGACGATCAGGTCGAAGTTCAGCCCCTCCCACTCTTCGAGATCCTCGATCGACTTCGGCTTGTGCTTGTGCGCGTCGATGCCGATCTCGTCGAGCACGGCCAGCGCGAAGGCATCGACCTCGCCGCGCCTCGCGCCGGCCGATTGCACATAGACCGACTTGCCGAAGAAGTGCTTGGCCATGGCCTCGGCCATCGGCGAACGCACAGCGTTGTGTGCGCACATGAACAGCACGCTCTGGACCTTGCTACGCGCGACGGGCGGCTCCAAGCCCTCAGCCCTTCCAGTGCAGCGCGTAGATCAGGGTGAAGAGCCGCCTTGCCGTGTCGAAGTCGATCTCGACCTTGCTCGCGAGACGCTCGACGAGGATGCCGGCCGCCTCGTCATGCAGACCGCGCCGGCCCATGTCGATCGCCTCGATCTGCGAGGGCGTCGCTGTCCGGATGGCGGCATAGTAGCTCTCGCACACCATCGCATAGTCCTTGACGATGCGGCGAAACGGCGTGAGCGAGAGATGGTGCGTGATGACGGGCGAGCCGTCCGCCAGCCGGATCTCGAAGACGAGCCGGCGCTCGACCATGGCGAGATGGGCGAGATAGGGCCCGCCCTCGTGGTCCGGCAGCACGAAATGGTTGCGTTCGATCAAATCGTAGATCGCGACCGCGCGCTCATGCTCCTGATCGGCGGAGCCGCCGCCCAACGAGGACGGATCGAGCGTGACGCCGACGAGGCACTGCTTCGGGGATGTCTCGGTCTGGGGCATCCTACCTCCGCTTGCGATCGTCATGCCGCTTGCATGGACGGCGTGTCCTCAGAGCCAGAGTCGGCTCTCAGAGATTGAGCCTGATCGTCACGGATCGGCCATGCGCCTGCAAGCCCTCGGCATCGGCGAGTTGCGTCGCGGCGGGCGCCAGGGCGCGCAGGGCCTCGGGGCTGCATTTCAGCAGCGATGTCCGCTTCATGAAGTCGAGCACGCCGAGCCCCGAAGAAAAGCGGGCCGAGCGGGCAGTCGGCAGCACATGATTGGGCCCGCCGACATAGTCGCCGATGGCCTCGGGCGTGTGGCCGCCGAGGAAGATCGCGCCGGCATTGCGGATGAGGCCGGAAAGGCGCTCGGGATCGGCCGTCATGATCTCGAGATGCTCGGGCGCCAGCCGGTCGACCAGGGGAACGACCGCCTCCAGGTTCGACACCAGCAGGATCGCGCCATAGTCGGCCCAGCTCCTGGCGGCGATGTCGGCGCGCGGCAGCGTCCGCAACTGCGCCAGCACGGCCTTTTCGACCTCTGCCGCGAGACCGGCGTCATCCGTCATCAGGATGGATTGGGCCGAGACGTCATGTTCGGCCTGGGCGAGCAGATCGGCGGCGATCCAGTCAGGATTGGCCGTGCTGTCGGCGATGACCAGCACCTCGGAGGGGCCAGCGATCATGTCGATGCCGACCTGGCCGAAGACGCGGCGCTTGGCGGCGGCGACATAGGCGTTGCCGGGGCCGACAATCTTGGCGACCGGCGCGATGCTGTGCGTGCCATAGGCCAGTGCCGCCACGGCCTGGGCGCCGCCAATGCGGTAGATTTCATCGACGCCGGCGAGCCGCGCCGCCGCCAGCACCAGCGGGTTCGTCTCGCCGCGCGGCGTCGGGGCGACCATCACGACGCGGTCGACCCCTGCGACCTTGGCGGGCACGGCGTTCATCAGAACCGATGACGGATAGCTTGCCGTGCCGCCGGGCACATAAAGCCCGACCGCCTCGATGGCGCTCCAGCGCCAGCCGCTCTCGACGCCGGCCGCGTCGGTGAACCAGGCGTCCTGCGGCTTCTGGCGGAGGTGATAGGCCTCGATACGATCGCGCGCCATCTCCAGCGCGGCGATCTGCGCGGGCGGGCAGGCGGTGACCGCGGCGTCGATTTCCTCCGACGAGACGCGCAGCGTCTGCGGCGTCAGGGTGAGATGGTCGAAGCGCTGCGTGTAGTCGATGACTGCGGCGTCGCCGTGCTCGCGCACCCCGGCGATGATGTCGGCGACGACGCGATCGACCTCCTCCGAGACCTCGCGCTTGGCCGAGAGCAGGTCACGGAATTGCCGCTCGAAAGCGGCGCTGCTGTCGTCGAGCCTGATCGGCATCGCTGTCCCCGGATACGCTTTCGTCGCAGGAAACGGCTCAGAGGCCGTCAGGATGCCCGGGCGTCGCCAACGCCTCCCAGACGGGACCGAGATCCTTCATCTGGGCTTCGATGCACTCGACCTCGAGCCGGATCGCGGCGCCATCCGAGAAATGCAGCGTGACATCGCCCTCGGGGCCGTCCTGTCCGGAGAAGCCGATCGCCAGAAGGCTCAGAACGTGGTCGGGCGTGGCCTTGTCGATCCTGGTGCTGCGGACGGCCAGGACGCGGTCGAAATGCAGCGCAGTGAGGCGCCGCCGTCGATGGCCGTGCGGCACACCCTCCCAGTCGAAGCGGCGGACAGCGAGCGCGAAGCGCTTCTCGGCCGGCAGCCAGACGATGTCGGCCACCTTCAGAACCGCGTCCTGAAGGTGGGCCGACATGATCTCGAGATCATCGGCATCGAGCGCGATGAGTTTCAACGGGTCTGCGGCGTCATCCGACATACAGGTGTTCTGGCGTCGCGCCCCGCCAACGTCAACCGCTGATGCGCTCGACGAGGCCGCCGCAGCGCGTCAGCTTCGCCTCAAGGGCCTCGAAGCCGCGGTCGAGATGGTAGACGCGGTTGATCATGGTGTCGCCCTCGGCCGCGAGGCCGGCGATGACGAGCGAGACCGAGGCGCGCAGATCGGTCGCCATCACGGGCGCGCCGGTCAGCTTGGCGACACCCTCGACATGGGCGGCATCGCCGTCGAGCCGAATCTTCGCGCCGAGCCGCGCCAGCTCCTGCACATGCATGAAGCGGTTCTCGAAGATGGTCTCGCGGATGCGCGAGGTGCCCTTGGCCTTCGTCATCAGCGCCATGAACTGGGCCTGAAGATCGGTCGGAAAGCCCGGGAAGGGGGCGGTATCGACATCGACGGATTCGAGCGGCTGGCCGTTGCGGCGGACCCGAATGCCCTCATTGGTCGCGCTGATGTCGACGCCCGCCTGGACCAGCACGTCGAGCGCCGACTGGAGCAGATCCGGCCGCGCACCCTCCAGCAGCACGTCGCCGCCGGTCATCGCCACCGCCATGGCGTAGGTGCCGGTCTCGATGCGGTCGGGCAGCACGGCATGATGCGCCCCGCCGAGGCGGGCGACGCCGGTGACCACGATCCGGCTCGTGCCGGCGCCCTCGATCTTCGCGCCCATCTTCACGAGGCAAGCGGCGAGATCGACGACCTCGGGCTCGCACGCCGCGTTCTCGATCACCGTCGTGCCCTGCGCGATGACAGCAGCCATCAGAGCCGTGTGCGTGCCGCCGACCGTCACCTTCGGGAAGACGATCTCCGCGCCCCTGAGGCCCTTGGGAGCCCGCGCGAGCGCATAGCCGTTCTCGATCTCGATCTCGGCGCCGAGCTTTTCCAACGCCATCAGGAGCAGATCGACAGGGCGCGTGCCGATGGCGCAGCCGCCGGGCAGCGAGACCTTGGCCTCGCCCATGCGGGCCAGGATCGGCGCGATCACCCAGAAGCTGGCGCGCATCGTCGAGACGAGTTCATAGGGCGCGCAGGTATCGACGATCTGGCGAGCCGTCAGCGCGATCGTCTGGCCGGTCTCGGCCGACTGACCGACGCGCTTGCCTGCGACGGTTCGATCGACGCCCTGGTTGGAGAGGATGCGCGAAAGCGCGCTGACGTCCGAGAGGCGCGGCACATTGGCGAGCGTCAGGGTCTCGTCCGTGAGCAGGCTCGCGATCATCAGCGGCAATGCGGCGTTCTTCGCGCCCGAAATCGGGATCGCGCCATTGAGGCGCTGGCCGCCGGTGATGCGGATCTTGTCCATGTCAGGTCCTGCTAGGCCGCCCGGCTGAAGGCCGGTGGCGCCTGGAAATCTCGGGTCAGGACCGGTTAGGCTCGGCCTGGGCTTGCGGCTCCGGCTCCTGCGCGGGCGCCTCCTCCGCGCGGCGAGCCCGGGCCTGTGCCTTGCGGCGCTTCAGGTTTTCCCGAAGGGCGGCGGCAAGGCGCGCCCTCTTCTCGTCGTCTGCGGCTGTCTGGCGGTTCACGACAACAACTCGGTACCGGGGTTCAACGCTCGGAACACGGCGAATTCGCGGCGCATGGTTAGCCGCATGCGCCGATTTGGACAAGCGTGGCGCGCCTGCGGCGGCACGGTGCTTGCTCTCATGGACAGCACGATTTTCGGAAGTGTCCGTTGCGGCACACGACAAAGCTCAGGAGGCGACGTTAGGGAATAAGCCTTAATGTAATTAACCATTTCCAAGGGATTTCGTTTACACTTCATTAACTTCGCCTACCGTGTGGCCATCGTTCTCGATGCGCGGCGACACGGGATCAACAGCATGTTTCAGTCATTTGCTTCGGTCATCGACGCCACCCCGGCAGCCGTGCTTGAAAGCTGCGAGGTAATCGATGCGATCCGGCATAAGGCCGGGTTCCTCCCTGAGACGCAGCTTGCCTACGAGCCTGAGATCAAGACGCTCTGGGTGACGATCCGCCCCGAGCTGAAGCCGGTCTTCACGCTTCAGCTGCTCGACAGCCTCGTCAAAATCCAGAACGCCATCTCGACCCTCTGGGGCGCGCCTGATCAGTATCACCGCGCGCCGGTCCGCTTCCTCGCCTTCAGGGGTACCGGCCCGTTCTTCACGCTCGGTGGCGATCTCGACTTCTATCTCGACTGCCTGGCCAAGAATGATCGCCCGGCGCTGGCCGAATATGCGCGGCTGTCGAGCGCCGGCGCCATCATGAACGCGAGCGGGCTGAACGGCCTCGTGGTGACGCTGTCGACGATCCACGCCAAGGCGATCGGCGGCGGCATCGACGCACCGCGCTCCTGCAACGTCATGATCGCGGAGGAACAGGCCTCTTTCGTCTACCCGGAAATCAAGTTCAACCATTTCCCGATCGCCGCCGTTGCGATCCTGTCGCGCCGCATGGGCGCGCGCGCCGCCGAGCAGATGCTGCTGTCGGGCGAGGAGATGAGTGCGCAGGAGTTCATGGATGCCGGCGGGCTCGAAGCCGTCGTGCCGACGGGAACCGGTGAGGCCTGGATCCGCAAATACGCGCATGACTCGCTGCCCATCCACGCCGCCAAGACCGCGCTGTTCTCGGCCTTCAACCGCCGGGCGGGCGATCTCAAGGAAGAGCTGGAGCATCTCGGCCAGATCTGGACCGACTGCATGCTGAGGCTCAACCCGAGCGCGATCTCGAAGCTGCAGCGGATCGCGCAGACGCAGGACCGCATGCTGGCGCGGGTCTATCTGCGCTCCGTCCCGAGCGCCTTGCCGCTCAGCGCCTGAAGCCGCAGGCGCTGCTTTTGCTGGCGAACGCGCCTCCAAACACCAAACATTTACCTCTCAGGCCCTAAATCGTCCAAGCGGTGGAGATTGCGGGCGCGGTCAGCGCGTGCTCTCGGCGGCCGCGAGGACAGGATTGGATGGCGGGCGCGCTCAAGCGACTGTGGAATCCCAGGGCGCGTGATCCGGGCGAAGGTTTCGACCTGCCCGGTTACGCGCTGCTGGTCAGTTCGCTGTTTTCGTCCCCGGCCTCGATCATTCCCGGCGGCGTCGCGGGTATCCTGACGCCCTTCCTGTGCTGGGTTTCGACGGGCCTCGACCTCTTCCTGAACCTCACGGTGCTGGTCGCCGTCGTCGTCGTCGTGCGCTTGCTGACCTTCGTCTCTTATCGCAGGAGAGACCACTCCCGCGACGGATACGAGGAGACGCGGCGCTGGGACCGAGATTACTTCCTGGGGGCGACCGCGTTCAGCGCCGTGCTCGGCTATAGCTGCTATGCCGCGCTGGCGCATACCGACGACCCGGCCGCCCATATCACCTCGGTCTCATCGACCATCGCGATCGCGTCGGGCTATGTTTCGCGCAATGCCGGCCGGCCGAAATTCGTCGCGGTCCAGTTGCTGATCTTCTGCGTGCCGATGGCGATCGGCCTGATCCAGGCCCACAACGTCTATTATCAGTACATCGGCTATTTCGCGTTCCTCTATGTGGCGGCCAACATCGCCATCACCAACTCGTTGCATCGCAACCTTCTCGCCCTGAGCGACGCGACCAAGCAGTCGAAAGCGCTGGCCTCGGCCCTGCATTCGCAGAACCTTACGCTCGACGCCGCGCTGAACACCATGATCCATGGGCTGGCGATGTTCGACCGCGACCTCAAGCTCGCCGTCAGCAACGCGCCGCACCGGGTTCTCTATGGCCTGCCCGAGACGCTGGCGCTGCCGGGCACGCCGATCACCGCGATCGCCCGCTTTCTGGTGGAGCGGCAGGTCGTGGCGGCCGGCCAGCTGCGCGATCTGAGAGAGGCCCTGGCGGAAGTCCAGCACACCCAGCAGACGACGAGCCGCGAAATCCAGATGCGCGGCGGGCGGATCCTGGTCGTGACCTTCGCGCCGGCTGCCGAGGGCGGCGTGCTGATGTCGACCGAAGACGCGACCGATCGGAAGGCGACCGAGGCGCGCATCGAGCAGATGGCGCGCTTCGACGAACTGACCGGGCTCGCCAACCGCTTCGAGTACAACAGCAACATCGCGGAATCCTTCGGCCGGCTGGAGCGCACCGGCGAGGCCTTCGCGTTGCTCTATGTCGATCTCGACGGCTTCAAGCAGGTCAACGACAATCTCGGCCACGACATCGGCGACCGCGTCCTGGTGGAGACCGCAAACCGCCTGCGGGGCGCCAGTCGCGGCACCGATCTGCTCGCCCGCTTCGGCGGCGACGAGTTCCTGCTGATCCTGCCCGCGGCGAACCATGCCATCGTCACCCTGATCGCACAGCGCATGATCGACGCGATGTCCAAGGCCTTCGTGCTCGACAACAAGACTGTCTACGTCACCGCCAGCATCGGCATCGCGATGGCGCCGCAGGACGGCGCGACGCCGGCCGACCTGCTGCGCCATGCCGACACGGCGCTCTACAAGGCCAAGGCCGCCGGCCGCAACACGCTGGTGTTCTTCAACCCGGCCATGGCCGAGGAAATGCTGGAGCGACACGAACTCGAGGTCGATCTGCGCAAAGCCTGCGAAACCAATTCGCTGGAGTTGTACTACCAGCCGATCCTCGACCTGCGGACCGGCGAGATCGTCTCGCGCGAGGCCCTGATGCGCTGGCGCCACCCGACACGCGGCATGGTGCCGGCGGGCCTGTTCATACCCGTAGCGGAACAGTCCGGCTTGATCGCCGGCATCGGCGACTGGGCGATCCGTCAGGCCTGCAAGGACGCCGCGTCCTGGGAAGATCATATCGGCGTCTCGGTCAATGTCTCGCCGCTGCAGTTCCGCGAGCCGCGCCGCATCGTCGAGACGGTGAAGGACGCGCTGATCACCTCCAATCTCGGTTCGCACCGTCTGACGCTCGAAGTGACGGAATCGCTGCTGATCGAGGACAACAAGACGACGCTCGGCGTGATCGACGAATTGCGGACGCTGGGCGTGACCTTCGCGCTCGACGATTTCGGCACCGGCTATTCCTCTCTGGCCTATCTCTCGACCTACCCGTTCGCGCAGGTGAAGATCGACCAGAGCTTCACCCGCACCGTCCATTCCAGCGAGGCCTCGAAGGCGATCATCGAGGCTGTCTGCCAGCTTGCGCGCCGCCTCTCGATGAATGTCGTCGTCGAGGGCATCGAGACCGAGCAGCAGCGCATCGCCGTGCAGCTTCTCGGGGCACAGCGTGCGCAGGGCTATCTCTTCGGCAGGCCGGAGCCGCTGGCGAACTTCATGCCCCAGAAAGACCGCAACGTCGCCTGAACGTGGCGTAGCAAGCCGAGAGGCAAGGCACCTCCCGCACAGGATGGGTCCTGCCACGTCGGCGCTTCCAATCCATGCTACGGTTGATGCGGTCTTGATTCCGCTCACTAGGCAACGCATCAGCATCCTCAAGATCGCATCAGCGTCCTTGGAGCCAGCATCCCTGGAATCGGCCCGCAGGCTGGGAGTCAGCATGATCTCGCCAAAACGCCGGCTCTCGCAGCTTCGCCTGCCAGCGCCGGCCAAGACGGGAGGAGCGGCGTGAGCTTGAGCGCAGCCTCCCCTGCCAAGCCCGCTGCCCTGACGCCGGATCTCTGCGTGATCGGGGCCGGCACGGCCGGCCTGGCCGTGGCGACGGCGGCTGCCGCGTTCGGCGTCTCCGTCGTCATCGTCGAGCGCGACAGGATGGGCGGCCCGAGCGGCAGCAGCGCCGTGATGGCGCTGGCCGCAGCGGGTGCCCGCGCGCAGGCCATCCGCGAGGCGCCCCGCTTCGGCATCACCGTCGCCGAGCCCGACGTGAATGACGCCCAGCTCCACGACCATGTCCAGCGCGTGATCCAGGCGGCAGCGCCAAACGTCTCGGCCGAGCGCATGAGGGCACTGGGCGCGACCGTGATCGCCGGCGAGGCCCGCTTCATCAGCCGCAGCACCGTCGCCGTCGGCGAGCAGACGATCAAGGCGCGACGCTTCGTCATCGCCACCGGCGCCAGCAGCGTCGCGCCACCGATCCCGGGGCTGGATGCGATCACCTGCCTGACAGATGCGAGCCTGGCGAGCGCGACACGCCGGCCGCAACGCCTCATCGTGCTCGGCGGCGGCGCCACCGGCGTCGCGGTCGCGCAGGCGATGATCCGGCTCGGCAGCGCCGTCACGCTCATCGATTCAGCCGGCCTGCTCAGCCGCGACGATCCCGAGGCGGTCGCGATCGTGCGCCGCGCGCTGCTGCGCGAGGGCGTCGTCCTGCATGAACGCGCGCAGGTTCTGCGAGCCCAGCCGATCAGGGGCGGCGTGCGGCTCGCCATCAGCACGGGCGAGGGCAGCGCCGAGGAGATCGTCGAGGGCACCCATCTGCTGCTCGCGACCGCCCGCGTGCCCGCCGTCCACAGGCTGGATCTCGAACTGGCGGGCATCTCTCTCGATGCCGGCGGCATCCGCGTCGACCGGAGCCTGCGCAGCAGCAACCGCCGCGTCTATGCCATCGGCGACTGCATCGGCGGGACCATCGGGGCGGTGCGCGGCGGGCATGTCGCCGAGGAGCAGGCCAGGCTCGTGCTGCGCAACGCGCTGTTTCGACAGCCTGGTCGCTTCGACGTCGAGATGGTTGCGCGGGTGACGCTGACACAGCCGGAGCTCGCCAGCGTCGGCTTGTCCGAGGACGAGGCGCGCGCGAAGGCCGGCGCCATCCGCGTGCTGCGCTGGCCTTATGCCGAGAGCGCGCGCGCCCAGGCCGAGCGGGAGAGTGAAGGCTTCGTCAAGCTCGTGACCGATGCCAGGGGGCGGCTGCTCGGCGTCACCATCGTCGGGGCGCGGGCGGGCGAGCTGATCGCGCCCTGGTGCCTGGCGCTGAAGACGGGCATGAGCGCGCAGGACATGGCGGAACTCGTGATGCCTCAGCCGGCCTTTTCCGAGGTTTCGAAGCGGGCCGCGACCTCGTTCCTCACGCCGCTGGCGGCAAAGCCCTCCTTACGCCGCCTCATCGGCTTCCTGCGCCGTTTCGGGTAGGATCGGCGTCGATGCAGCCATATGAACCCGACAGGGACCAGTTGTCCGTCAGCCTGCCGCGCGGCCTGACGCGGCTTGGGCTCTCGGCCAAGCTGCTCGTCCTCACGGTTCTCTTCGTGATGCTGGCGGAAGTGCTGATCTATCTGCCGTCTGTCGCCAATTTCCGGCGCAACTGGCTCAACGACCGGCTGGCGGCGGCTCAGATCGCGGTGCTGGTGCTGGAGGGTGCCCCGCAGGACGGATTGCCCGAAGGCAGCGAGAACCGCCTGCTGATGGGTGTCGGCGCGCGCGCCATCGCCGCCCGCGTCGGCGGCGCGCGCCGCCTTCTCAGCCTCGATTCGATGCCGCCGTCAGCCGTCTCCCGGACCGTCGACCTGCGGACTCTCGACTGGATGGGAGCGATCGGCGAGGCGCTGGAAACGCTGGTGATGCCGGCCCAGATGCCGATCCGGGTCATCGGCGAGGCGGTCGGCGGGGCCGACTTCGTCGAGCTCGTCATCGACGAGGCGCCGCTGCGGCGCGCGATGCTGAAGTTCTCGACCAATCTGCTGCTGCTCTCGCTGCTGATCTCGGGGCTGACCGCGGTCGCGGTTTATGTCGCGCTGAACTGGATGATCGTCGGGCCGATCCGCCAGCTCGCCGCCAATGTCATGGAATTCGAGGTCGATCCGGAGAATCCGCACCGGATCATCGAACCGACGCAACGTGCGGACGAGATCGGCGAGGCCCAGCGGGCGCTGGCGCGCATGCAGATGACGCTCGCCGGCGAGTTGCGGACCAAGAAGCACCTCGCCGAACTCGGCCTCGCCGTCAGCAAGATCAACCACGACCTGCGCAACATGCTGGCGGCCGCGCAGCTGATGTCGGACCAGCTCGTCGACACGCGCGACGCCAAGATCAAGCGCTTCGCGCCCCGGCTGATCGCGACGCTCGGCCGCGCCATCGACTTCTGCCAGGCGACGCTGGCCTATGGCAGGGCGGCCGAGGCGACGCCGGTGCTGAAGGATGTGAGCCTGCGCCTGCTCGTGGCCGAACAGGCCGACATGCTGGGCCTGTCCGAAACGGCGCAGGTGAATTTCAGCAACGACGTACCCGGCGAACTGATCGCGCCCTGCGATCCCGACCAGATGGCGCGCGTGCTGCTCAACCTGATGCGCAATTCGGTGCAGGCACTGACTCAGGCCGGTGCGGAGGAAGGCGGGCGGCCGATGCTGGCCGTCAAGGCGGAGCGCGACAACGGTTCGGTGATCCTGCGCGTCTGCGACAATGGCCCCGGCGTGCCGGAACGGGCGCGGGCGAACCTGTTCCAGGCTTTTCGCGGCTCGGTCACGCCTGGCGGAACCGGGCTGGGGCTCGCGGTGGCGGCCGAGCTGGTGCGGCTGCATGGCGGCACGATCGCACTCGAACCGTCGGAGGCCGGCGCCGTGTTCAAGGTCACGCTGCCGGGACGGCGGCAGGCGGCCTGATCGATCGAGCGTCTACTGGCTCGCCCAGATCACGCGGGCCATGAAGGCGATCTCGGAGAGGCTCAGGCTGCGGTCGGCATGGTCGGGATTGAGCGAGGCGAGCTCGACCGTCTTGGCCGTCTGGCGCTTGAGCTGCTTGGCCAGAACCTCGCCCTCCACCGTCTTGACCACGACGCGGTCGCCGCGTCGGACGGTGGCCGTGGGCGAGACGATGATGGTGTCGCCGTCGCGGTAGAGCGGCAGCATCGAATCGCCGGAGATCTCCAGCGCATAGGTCTTCTCGTCGGCGACGCCAGGAAAGGCGACCTCCTCCCAGCCGGTGCCGACCGGGAAGCCGCCATCGTCGAAGAAGCCGCCCGAGCCGGCCTGGGCGAAGCCGATCAGCGGGATGGTGTGGGCCGGCGCGACGCCGCGCTGCATCACCACGCTCATGAACTCGTCGAGCGAGGCTCCGGTCGCCGCGAGGATCTTGGCGATCGACTCGGTCGAGGGCCAGCGCTCGCGCCCGTCCGGCCCGACGCGCTTGGAGCGGTTGAAGGTGGTGGCGTCGAGCCCCGCCTTGCGCGCCAGCCCCGAGGCGGTGAAGCCATAGCGCTGGGCGAGCGAGTCGATCGCGCTCCAGATCTGATCATGGGACAGCACCGCGGAGACCTCGCAGGGATGTTGCCGGTTGGCGGGGACCAAAATAGGAAATATCCCCTATCCAATAAGATTTCAATCTGATTTCTGCGCCTGCGCTGATAAAAATCGCCCAAAGCTCCTGACAGCCGACTCTCAGGATTTTTGAGCACCGCTCATCCAAAAAACCGGTTCCCACTTTTTCTCGCAATGCTCTATGCCGTCGGCAGTCCCCATCCGGCGAGGCTGCCCATGCCGCTCATCTACAAGATCTGCCCCGATCCGTTGTGGCGCGAAGCCGAGGCCTGCGGACACTTTTCCGGCGCGGGCATCGATCTCGCCGACGGCTACATCCACTTCTCGACCGGGGCTCAGCTGGGCGAGACCGCCTCCAAGCACTTCGCCGGTCAGCGCGGCTTACTGCTGATCGCCGTGGACGACGCGGCGCTGGGCGAAACGCTGCGCTACGAGCCCTCGCGGGACGGCGCGCTGTTCCCGCATCTCTACGCCACGCTCGATCCGGCGACCGTCCGCTGGGTCGCACCGCTGCTTCTCGGCGCGGATGGCCTGCCCCTGATTCCCGAGGACATCGCGTGATCGGCTCCCTGTTCAACCTCGCCCGCCCGCTGATCCACCGGATGGACGCCGAGGCGGCTCACCGTCTGACGGTCGCGGCGCTGGCGGCAGCCCCCTCGCTGCGGCCGGGCCCCGATGATCCGGTGCTCGCCACACAGGCCTTCGGGCTGTCCTTCAGCAATCCGGTCGGCCTCGCCGCCGGCTTCGACAAGCATGCCGAGGCGGTCGATGGCGCCCTCGGCCTTGGCTTCGGCTTCGTCGAGGTGGGCGGCGTCACCCCCCTGCCCCAGCCCGGCAACCCCAAGCCGCGCGTGTTTCGTCTCGTCGAGGACGCGGCGGTGATCAACCGCTACGGCCTCAACAGCGACGGCATGGAGGCGATGGCGCAGCGGCTGGCAGCCCGGCGGGTGCGCGGCGGCATCGTCGGCGTCAACCTCGGCGCCAACAAGGACTCGGCCGATCGCGCCGCCGATTATGCGGTGCTGACACGCCGGCTCGCGGCCGTCGCCGATTTCCTGACGATCAACGTCTCCTCGCCCAACACGCCGGGCCTGCGCGACCTGCAGGCGGAGTCGGCGCTGGATGAGCTGATCGCGCGGGCGATCGAGGCGCGCGACGAGGCCGCCAAGGGCGGCCGGCCGACGCCGATGCTGCTGAAGATCGCGCCCGACCTGACCCTGCCCGAACTCGACGGCATGGTGGCAGTCGCGCGCAAGCGCGGCATCGACGGCATGATCGTCTCCAACACGACCATCGCACGGCCCGACAGCCTGCGCAGCGCGGCGAGGAACGAGACGGGCGGGCTGTCGGGCAAGCCGCTCTTCACCGCATCGACGAAGCTTCTCGCCGAGACCTTCCTGCGCGTCGAGCGCCAGTTCCCGCTGATCGGTGTCGGCGGCATCGATTCCGCCGCGACCGCCTTCGCCAAGATCCGGGCCGGCGCCGATCTCGTGCAGTTCTATTCGGCGATGGTGTTCCACGGGCCGGGGCTGGTGAAGACCGTCAAGGCCGGGCTCGCGACCGAGGCGCGCAAGGCGGGGCTGTCGAAGCTGGCGGCGCTGGTGGGGCGCGATGCGGCCGCGATCGCGCGCGGAGAGACCCTCTAGCATCCGCGCGCCGCTGCCCGCTCAGGTAGGTGGGCAAACCATGTCCGGGCCGCCCTTGTCGAAGCCCCTGCGCTGCCGTATCGGGCCTGCACTGCGCGACCATCGCATTGAGTTTGTCCCCCTCGATGCAGCCTTGGCCGCGCAGTCGTATGAAGAGGGCCTTGTCTTGCTGCGCATCGACCTGAGAAAATACCTCGCGGGGGCGCTTCCCCCGGCTCTGCTGATTGCCCTGATCCTGGGAGGGATGCTCTGGCACCAGCATGAAAGCCTCGAAAAGGTCGCTGAGCGCGACCGCGCCGCACAGATGCGCCTGGTCGGCTCGCTGCTCGGCGCGAGCTTCGACCAGGCCGCGAAATTCTCCCTGTCGCTCGCCGAATCCTTCGCGCGCAACCCGCAGATCCGCGAAGCGCTGGCCGCGAGCGACCGGCCACGGCTCGACGCCCTTTCGCGGGACGCCTTTCACTATCTCAACCGCCAAGCGAGCGTGCAGATCTTCGGCTACCACTCGCGGGACCTGCGCTATCTGCTGCGCATGCATCGTCCCGACCAGCATGGCGACGACATTTCGTCGTTTCGCGCCATGGTCGTCGCCGCCAACCGCCTGCGCCGGGCGCAGACCGGCGTCGAGATCGGGATCGCGGGCATCGGCATCCGCGGCGTAGCGCCCGTCGAATCGGCCGGGGAGTTGGTCGGCACGGTGGAAGCGGGGCTCGACATTCGCCCGCTGCTGGATCTCGTGAAAGCCTCCACCAATACGGAGATCGCCGTCGTGGCGGCACACTCCCTCAGCGGCGTCGCGCTCGACCCGAAACTGCCCGCCATCGGCGATCTCACTATCATGGCGTCGACGAACGAAGCGTTGTTCGCGACCTATCTCCGCGCCCATCCGGCCAAGCCGCTGCGCGATATCGAGATCGCGTCACGCCGGCTCGACGGGCGATCGTATGGCGTGATGGCGCAGCCGCTCGTCGACTTCTCCGGCCGCCTGATCGGCATGACGATCGTGCTGCGGGAAGAGCCGGGTACCGACTGGCGCCGTCTCCTGACAGAGCTGTGGGTGATCGCGCTCTGCGGCGGCATCGTCGCCTTCGTCGGGTTCCAGGTCCTGGCCCGCAAGCGCCGGCAGGACGCGTGATGCGCGCCCTTCTGCTGCTTCTTCTGCTCGTCGCCGGGCTCGGCTCGGAGGCGCGGGCGCAAGAGGCAGCGACCGCCGCCCGGCCGATGCTGCCAGCGACGGTCGAACTGCCGGTGCGGGTGCGCGTCGCGCTCCGCGTCCTCAACGTGCTCGAGATCAAGGAGGTCGCCGGCCAGGGCCGCCTGCATGTGGAACTGACCCAGCGCTGGCACGACCCGCGTCTCGTCTTCGACGCGACCGCGCGCGGCCTTGCGCGGGACGACCGCGTCGGCGACGAGGCCGACGATCACCTCAAGACGATCTGGACGCCGGGCCTGACGCTGGACAACCAGATCGGCGACAAGGATTCGCGCACCGTCGCATTGTCGGTCCACGCCAATGGCGACGTCATGCTGATCGAGCGGTTCGAAAGCGATTTCCGGTTCCGCATGAACATGGACGCCTTCCCCTTCGATCGGCAAAATCTGACGATTTCACTGTCGCTGCCGCGCTACGCGCAGCAGGAGGCGGTCATCGTCACGACCGAGGCCGACCGTCAGTTCTCCGGCATCGACGGCAGCCTCTCCGTCGTCGACTGGCGGCCGGTGGGCCTGCGCTTCTCGAACGACACGGTGATGGGGTGGAATGCGCGCTCCTATTCGCGGCTGAACGCGACGGTGACGATGGCGCGCGATGCCGAACGCTATCTGCTGCGGGTTTTCGTGCCGATCATGGCCGTGCTGGCGGTTTCGCTGTTCGTGCTGTGGTCGCCCGGGCTGAAGGAGCAGGACAAGGGCGGGCTGATCTTCTCATCCCTCCTGGCGCTCGCCGCGATCAGCTTCACCTTCGAGTCGAGCTTCCCCGGGTCGATCTCGCTCAACACGCCCATCGCCGAGATGATCTCGCTGGGATACCTCTATCTGGTGACGGTGCTGATGTTCGAGATCATGCTGTCGGCGGCCATCGCCCATCCGCAATGGCGCTGCAGCGGGGACGCGGCCGCGCTGCGCCTGCATATGCGGTGGGCGCTGCCGGCAATCATGACGATCATCTGCATCGGCGCGGCCGTTCGGGCTCTGCCGGGCTGACACCGGCATCGCTCGGCAGCCTGCCGGTTTCAGCGCCGCGCGGCGAACAGCCGCGCCAAGAACCAGATCGGCACCACCAGCAGCGCGCCGGCGATGACCCATTGGCCGACCTCGCGCACCGCGCCGAAACCGAGATCACCGAGCGACCGGACGAAACGCACCGCCGTCTCGTAGAGCACGCGCGGCGACAGGCCGAGAAAGGCCATGGCCGCGCCGACCAGCAGCGAGATGAAGAGCAGGCGCACGAGAACGCTGATCAACGAACCGCCGAGAAAGCGTTCGATATTGCCGTTGGCCATGGCCGATCCTGTCCCCCCGATACGCATCCATCAAAGCCCCGGCTGGTTGAACCGGGACTGAACGGCCTGTCAACCGGCAAGGCCTTTTTGCCTCACACGGGGGCAGAGGCTCCGGTCGTGGCCCAGGCTGTGCCAGCGACCTTGGCTGCGGCGATCACGGCCTGCGTGCGGCTGTCGACGTCGAGCTTGGTCAGGATCGCCGAGACATGGGCCTTGACGGTCGCCTCGGAGACGCCGAGCTCATAGGCGATCTGCTTGTTCAAAAGCCCCTCCGACAGCATCATCAGCACGCGCACCTGCTGCGGCGTCAGCGTCGAGAGATTGCGGACCATCGTGGCTGTCTCGGCATCGACGGGAGCGTCGAGATCGATGCCGGGCGGGGTCCAGACGCCGCCTTCAAGCACGGCGCGGATCGCCTCGCCCATCTGCTCGACATCGGCCGTCTTGGGCAGGAAGCCGAGCGCCCCGAACTCGATGCAGCGGCGGATGATGGCCGGGTCGTCATGGGCGGAAACGACGATGACCGGCACCTCGGGGTGATCGGCGCGCAGGAAGAGCAGCCCCGAGAAGCCCTGCACGCCGGGCATGGTCAGGTCGAGCAGCACGAGATCGGCATCGCCGCCCGTGTCGAGCGCCTCGGTCAGCGCCTCGAGCGAGCCGACCTCGCTGACATCGGCGCCTTCGATCGCCGTGGAGACGGCTTGCCGGAGCGCGCCCCGGAAGAGCGGATGGTCATCCGCGATCACGATCCGCGTCGAAGGTTGCCGTTTCATTGGAACCGATCTCCAGTGTCTGCCAGCATCCTGCCCCAGGCGGGGCCATGATCTCAAGCATGCTGGCCGCGATGCGTCGCCGCCAGCCCGGAAGGCTGTGAACCATCCGGCGCCGGGGAGCAATTCCGACGAACGGCGAAACCGAAGGTTTCAGCCCGATGCGGGCAGCAGCGCCTCCAGCGCCTCGATGCGGTCGGCCTCTCCAGGCGGCTTGTCCCAACGGATGCGGCTGATCCGGGGAAAGCGCATCGCCAGCCCCGATTTATGGCGCGTCGAACGCTGAAGCCCCTCGAAGGCGACTTCGAAGACGAGGCCGCTCTCCGCGGTATGCGTTACCTCGCGCACCGGCCCGAAGCGGTTTTGCGTGTGCTTGCGGACATGGCGGTCGAGCTCGATCAGCTCTTCGTCGGTGAAGCCGAAATAGGCCTTCCCCACCGGCACGAGTTCGTCTTCGCCGTTCTCACCGACGCGCCAGACGCCGAAGGTGAAGTCCGAATAGAAGGATGAGCGCTTGCCGTGGCCGCGCTGGGCGTACATCAGCACGCAATCGACCAGCCTGGCCTGCCGCTTCCATTTCCACCAATGCCCCTTGGGGCGCCCCGGCAGATAGGGCGACGCCAGCCGTTTGATCATGCAGCCCTCGACGGCCTCGGCATCGGCGCCCGCCCCGGCTGCCGCAGGGTCGGCGCGCGCGGCCGCCAGCGCCTCCCAGTCCGCGAAGGCGATTGGCGGGGAGAGGTCGACGATCGGGCTTGCAAGCCTCGCGACGAACGCTTCCAGACGCTCGCGGCGCTGCGACAGCGGCCGTTCGCGCAGATCCTCCGCGCCATCGACCAGCAAATCGTAGGCGCGGATATGGGCGGGGTATTCGACCAGCATCTTCGCCGTCACGCTCTTGCGGTTGAGCCGCTGCTGGAGCGAGTTGAAGCTTTGAACCGTGTCCTCGCGTCGCACCAGCAATTCGCCGTCGATCGCCCCGTCCAGGGTCAGCGCCTCGACGACATCGGGGAAAGCGGCGGCGATGTCCTCGCCGGTGCGGGAGAACAGCCGGGTGACGCGCGCGCCATCGGGCCGCGTGCCGCTGACGGCCTGGACGCGGATGCCGTCCCATTTCCACTCGGCCTGGAATTCGGCCGGGTCCATCCGCTCGAAATCGCCGTCCTCGATCGGGTGCGAGAGCATCACCGGCCGGAACGGGGCCGGATCGGTCGCCTCGGGCCTCGGCCCGCGCCTTTCGAGCCAGGCGAAGAGTTCCCGATAGGGCGGCTCCAACCCGTGCCAGACCTGCTCGACCTCATCGGGCGCGACGCCGCCTAGGCTGGCGGCGGCCGTCTTGGCGAGACGGGCGGAAACGCCGATGCGCAAGGACCCGGTGATGAGCTTGAGCAGCGCCCAGCGGCCGTTCTCGTCGAGCGCGTCGAGCCAGGAGGCGACGAGGCGCGGCAGTTCGGTCTTGCCGGCGCCGCGCAGGCCTTCGACGACGTCGGGCAGATGCGGCACGGCGTTGACGCCATGCCTTGCGGGCCACATTAGGGCGACCGTCTCCGAGAGGTCGCCGACATAGTCGTAGGACAGCGCAAACAGCACCGGGTCGGTGCGCTCCGTGATCAACGCCCGGATCAGGCCCGCCTTGGCGTTGGGGAAGACCAGCCCGCCGGTCATCGCCGCCAGCGCCAGACCACGATCGGGATCGGGCGTCGTGCGCAGGTAGTCGGCGATCAGCGCGAGCTTCGCATTGCGGCGCGGCTCATAGGCCAGACGGTCGAGCAGCCAGGCGAAACGGTTCATGGCCGTCCCCGCCGACCGATCGCGCCCCAGATCAGCTGAATCGCTCTGCGCCGCATCATTCAGTTTCCGTTCATGCACGGGCTGCCAGACATGGAAATCTGACGGGAGAACGACTGCCGATGCGCTCTGCGATGCGGATCCTGGCCTTGAATCTCATCGCGGCGGCGACACTGGCGGGAGCGGCGCAGGCCGGCTCCTTCAATTGTCGCGAGACGCCGATCGTGCGCGCGACCGAACGTCTCGCCACCCTGGCCCCTCGGATCGCTCCCGGCGGAAAGGTCGAAATCCTCGCCATCGGCTCCTCCTCGACGGAAGGCATCGGCGCCTCGACCCGCGACAAGACCTATCCGGCCAGGCTTCAGGCCCTGCTGGGCACGGCGTGGCCGCGTGTCGCTGTCACCATCACCAATGCCGGCATCGGCGGCGAGATCGCCCCGCAGACGCTGGCGCGGCTGAAGCAGGCCCTGAGCGAGCGCCGCTACGATCTCGTGATCTGGCAGGTCGGCACCAACGATGCCGTCACCGGCGGCGACCTTGCCGCCTTCAAGACCATGGTGGCGGATGGAATTTCCATCGCGCGCGAGGCGAAGACGAGCCTCGCCCTGCTCGATCCGCAGTTCTTTCCGGGCATCCGCGAGCCCGCGCGCTACCGCGCCTATGTCGATGCGATCGGCGAGGTCGCCAAGGGCCAGAACGTGCCGGTGTTCACGCGCTACGACACGATGCGCGAATGGCACGGCGCGGATGCGCAGGCCTTCGCCGCCGCGCTGGCCTCCGACAGCTTCCACATGAGCGATGCCGGCTATGACTGCCTCGCCCGCGACATGGCGGCCGGCCTCGTCTCGCTGACGAGCGCGGGACGCCCCGTCATGGCGCAGAGCAGGTAGCCTTCCCTCAGACCCCGGCGACATCGGCCCCCTCCCCCGCTGGCTCCACCCCGGAGGCTTCCGCCTCGCCCTCGTCGCCATAGCCGACGAGATGCAGCGGCTTGGCCTTGAGGCCGACCGTGCCGCACCAGTGGACCAGTGCCTCGGCCTCGCCATGGGTGACCCAGATCTCGCCGGCGCCGGTCTCGCGGATCGTCGCCTGGAGATCGTCCCAATCGGCATGGTCGGAGACGATCAGCGGCAGTTCCACGCCCTTCTGCCGGGCGCGGGCCCGGATTCGCATCCAGCCCGAGGCGAAACTCGTGACGGGATCGGGAAACTTGCGCGCCCAGAGGTCCTGGATCGCGCTCGGCGGGCAGATCACGATCTCGCCGCCCAGCGTTTTGCGCTCCGCCGCCACGACCTTGCGGATGTCGCCGAGCACCGCGCCTTCCGACAGGTAGAAGTCGGTCAGCTTCTCCATCGCGCCATGAACATAGAGCGGGCGCTCATAGCCGGCCTCGCGGATCAGGGCCATCACGCGCTGCGCCTTGCCGAGCGAATAGGCCCCGACGATATGCGTGCGCTCCGGAAAGACCCGGACCGATTCCAGGAGCTTGCCGACTTCCGCATGGGCCGGCGGATGCCGGAAGACGGGCAGGCCGAAGGTCGCCTCGGTGATGAAGATGTCGCAGGCCACAGGCTCGAACCCGGCGCAGGTGGGATCACGCTCGCGCTTGTAGTCACCGGAGACGACGATGCGCAGCCCGCCTGACTCCACTACGATCTGGGCCGATCCCAGCACATGGCCTGCGGGCATGAAGGTGAAGTCGACCACACCGATCCGCGTCGTCTCGCCCGGAACGGCCTCCTGCCGCTCGCCCGTGAAGCCTTCGCCATAGCGCAGCGCCATGATGGCGAGCGTCTCGCGCGTCGCCAGCACCGCGCCATGGCCGGCGCGGGCATGGTCGGAATGACCATGGGTGATCAGCGCCCGCGCCACCGGCCGGACCGGGTCGATGTAGATGTCGGCTGGCGGACACCACAGGCCCGCCGGCGTCGGGATCAGGAGATCGGACGGTCGCATCATCTTGAGCAAGCGCGGTCTGGCCAGTGTCATCCTCCTCAGATAGACCCGCGGGCATGATTGAACAGGGCTCCGCCGCGCATTCCGGCAGTTCCGGAGACCAGACGCTCGACCGCCGCTACGAATGGGCGGAAGCGGCACTGAAGGACGGTAACGCGCAAACCTGCGTCGAGATCCTCGACCAGACCTTGGCGCAAGCCTATCATTTCACCGCCGCATGGCATCTTTACGGGCTGGCGCAGGAAGCGCTCGGCCGCAACGAGGACGCCGCGACCGCCTGGCGGCAATGCCTCATGCTCGACCCCAACGACCATTTCGGTGCGCGGCTCGACCTCGCCCGCATCGGTGCGATGTCGGCGGAGGACGCCACCTCCGAGAATTTCTCCGGCACGCTGTTCGACACTTACGCCGAACGCTTCGACAGCCATCTGACCCAGGCCCTGCATTATGACGCTCCCGCCCAGCTGAAGGCCGCGCTCGGCCGCATCTGCGACAACGCCGGCCGGCCCCTCCGGTTCGACGCCGCGTTCGATCTCGGCTGCGGCACCGGGCTGATGGGCGAGGCGATCCGCGACGAGACCGGCTTTCTCGCCGGCTGCGATGTCTCGCCGCGCATGATCGAGCGGGCGCGGGCGAAGCTGCGCGCGGACGGTCAGCCGCTCTACGACAAGCTGGCGGTGGCAGGCCTCACCGCCTTCCTGACGAGCCGGCCCGACAGCAGCGCCGATCTCGTCGTCGCGGCCGACGTCTTCGTCTATCTCGGCGAACTCGGCCCCGCCTTCGCCCAGAGCGCGCGCGTCCTGAGACGCGGCGGGCTCTTCGCCTTCACCGCACAGAGCCATGACGGCGAGGGCGTCGTCGTCGGAGGGGATCGTCGGTTCGCACATGCGGAGGGCTGGTTGCGGCAGAGGCTCGTGGAAGCGCGGCTCCACCCCCTGATCACAGAGTCAGCCAGCATACGGCAGGATCGCGGCGCACCCGTGCCGGGGCTGCTCATCGTGGCGGAGCGCCGCTAGAGCACGCTTCATTTACACGGAAGCGTAGCCTGCGTTTGTGAGGTAGTTTGACTCAACGCGCCGCTCAGCGGTTTTTCGAGCCGGGTTTGGTACCAATGATCCTGATGGCCGATCGCCTCGGCCGTCGCGTCCGTCAGACGCCCGAGCGCACGCAAGGTGCCGGCGACCGTGCCGGGGACGGCCGCCTCCTGCCAGCAGGCGTCACGTGGCAGATCGGCCGGGGTCGCGACGGCGCTGGCTGCCGGGGCAAGCCAGCGCCAGTTCCCGACCGCCTCGACGCTTCCGCCGGCGCGCGCGACGATGCGAGCCATCGGCGTTCAGGCCGCGAAGCGGCGGGAACAGCGCTGTCGCCATAGACGGGTTCGAATGGTCTCGTGCGCGCCATCCGATGCAAAACGGCATGACGGGTCGCTGCTTCAGATTTTCCGATCCGTGTCGCCCGGCCTTCCGACTGCGTCGCTCCTGCCACCAAAGCCTAGGATTCCCGGAAGGCCCTGGCCATGCTGTCCCTGATGGGCTGCATCAGATACTCGAAGAACGTGCGCTCGGTCGTCTGGATGTAGACCTCGGCCGGCATTCCCGGCGTCGGCTGGAAGTCATGGACGGCGGAGGCGGTCTTGGGGTCGAGCCGGACGCGCACCACGTAGAGATCGCTCTGGCCAGGATAGGAGCGCTGCTTTTCGTCGGGCAGGGCGTCGGCAGAGATGTAGATCACCTGACCGGTCACCATTGGCGTCGTGCGCGCGTTCAGCGCCGTCAGGCGGATCGCCGCCGTCTGGCTGTGCCTGATCTTGTCGATGTCCTGCGGGCGGACCCGCGCCTCGATGATCAACTCGTCCTGCAGCGAGACGATCTCCATGATGTTCTTGCCGGCTTCGATCACGCCGCCAGAGGTGTGGTAGCGCAGCTTGACCACGGTGCCTTTGACCGGCGCGAGGATGCGGGAACGGTCGAGGATGCCCTTGACCGTGTGGATGCGCTCGCGGACGTCGTTCAGTTCCGCACTGATCTCCTGCAACTGGTCCGAAGCGATCTTCATCGCGTTCTTGCGGACGCCGTCGATCTGCTCGACCGTGCGGGCGATGCGCTCGCGCGCATCACCGATATCGCCGCCGATGCGGCCGGCCTCGCCCTGGATGTTAGCGGCCTGGCGCTGCAGCGCCAGCACCTCGGGCTTGCGGATATAGCCGCGCACGAGCAGCGCCTGCTTGCCAGCGAGTTCCTCCTTGAGCAGAACCTCCTGCCGCTCGAGCGCCGCAAGCTGTGCCCTGCTGCCGGCGATCTTCTCCTCCAGCCCGTCTATGCCCTTCTGATGCGCCGAGATCTCGCTGGCGATGTTGCTGCGCCTGGTCCTGAAGGCGGTGCGCTGGGCGGCCATCATCGTCGCGATATCGGGGTCGGAACTGCGGGCCATGAGATGCGGCGGGAAGCTGAACTCCGACTTGCCGGCAACCTCGGCGCTGAGCCGGGCCTCGATCGCCTCGAGCCGGAACATCTTCAGCGCATGCCGGCGCAACTCGGCGCTCGGCGAGGTGTCCTCGAGCTGCACCAGCGGCTGGCCCGGCTCGACCACATCGCCCTCGCGCACCAGGATCTGGCGGATCACTCCGCCTTCCAGATGCTGGATCGTCTTGTTCTGGCCGGTGGTGACGAACACGCCGGTGGCGATGACGGCGCCGGAGATCGGTGCGGTGTTGCCCCAGACTCCAAAGCCCATCACCGTTCCGGCGATGATCACGACGCCGCTGATCGTGGCGGCGCGCGCGCTGCGCGGCACGTCGGCATACCAGGGCTGCGCTACGAGTTGACCTGCCATCAATGCCACTCCCACTCACGAACTCACGCAGATCCCGCTACCCGACCGACGCCGGGCGCATCGTCGTTCAGGCCGGCCGCGATGTGCTGTCGATGCTGCGCTGGCCGACGATCAGGGGCAGGATCTCATCGCGCGAGCCGATCGCCTGAACTGCGCCGTCCTTGATCATCATGATCTTGTCGACGCTGCGCAGGAGGGCAGGCCTCTGGGTCACCGCGACCACGGTCATGCCGCGCTTCTTGGCGCGCTCGAAGGCGCGCGCCAGCGCGGTCTCACCAATGGTGTCGAGATTCGAGTTCGGCTCGTCGAGGACGACGAGGCGCGGATTGCCGAAAAAGGCGCGCGCCAGCCCCAGGCGCTGCTTCTGCCCGCCCGAAAGCGGCGAACCGTCGATGCCGATCTGGGTCTCGTAGCCATGGGCGAATTGCGCGACCATTTCGTGGATGTCGGCGATCTCCGCCGCCTCGAACACATCGGCGTCCGAGGCATCCTCGCGCATGCGGGCAATGTTGGCTTTGATCGAGGCGGGAAAGAGCTGCATGTCCTGCGGCAGATAGCCGACGCTCTCGCCGAACTGGCGCGGATCCCAGTTGCGCTGCTCCATCCTGTCGAGCCGCACCGTGCCGGCCGTCGGGTTGATCGAACCGACCAGCATGCGCGCGAGCGTCGACTTGCCGCTGCCCGAGGCGCCGACGATGGCGAGAGAATCGCCGGCCTCGAGGCTGAAGCTGATGCCGTTCAGAATGACCTTCTTGTTCGGTGGCGGCACGTAGAGGATGCGCTCGACGTCGAGCCGGCCCTTTGGGCTCGGCAGGCGCAGGCGATCGAGGTTGAGCGGCGAGCTCTGCAGCAGCGCCTGGACGCGGGAATAGGCCGCGCGCGCATGAATGAAGCTGCGCCAGCCTTCGATGGTACCCTCGAGCGGCGCCAGCGCCCGGCCTGCGACAACCGAGGATGCGATGACCATACCGCCGGTCAGCGAACCTTCGAGCGAGAGCGTCGCGCCCCAGCCGAGCATCGCGACCTGGGTGGCGAGGCGAAACAGCTTGGACGCCCCTGTCATCATGATGTTGCGGTCCTGCGCGCTGACCTGCGCCTTCAGCGATTCCGCCGTCTCCCGGCCCCAGATCAGCACGCCTTCGGGGATCATGCCCATCGCGTTGATGACCTGGGAGTTGCGCGACATCGCCTCCGATTGCAGGTTGGCGCGCGTCGAGAAGGCGCTCGCCCGGGCGAAGGGAACGGCCGTCAGTTGCTGGTTGAGATAGGCGATCAGGACCAGGATGAGCGCGGCGACCGTGACGATGTAGCCGAGATGCGGGTGGATCAGATAGACCACAAGCAGGTAGATCGGCGCGGTCGGCGCGTCGAGCATGGTCAGGATCACCGGCCCGGTCAGGAAGCTGCGGATCTGCTGCAGATCCGCAAGCGTCTGGAATTCGCGGTTGGAGCCGGTCTGCGCCGCTTTTGCCGCGGCGCTGAGCACCGGCCCGCCGAGCCGGCTTTCGACATCGACCGCGACCCGCATCAGGATGAAGCGCCGCATCATGTCGAGCAGGACATGCGCCAGGATCGCGACCATGACGATGATGGACAGCATCACGAGCGTATCGAGGCTGCGGCTGGTCAAAACCCGGTCCGACATCTGGAACAGATAGATCGGGACCGCTAGCACCAGCGTGTTCACCACGATGGAAAAGATCGCCACGATCATCAGGTTGCGGCGCGCCTCGGCGAGGCCCTTGCCCAGGACCTGCTTGAAGTCCCTGTCGCCGAGACGCTGCTCGATCGGCGTACCCCGGCCCGAACCGCCGCCGCCCCCGCCGCCGCCCTTTCCACCGCCTCCGCCGCCGCCCGTGGTCTCGCGCTCGGGCTCCGGATCATTGACGGGCACCTTCGGCCGCAGGACGACCCCTTCCTGTGCCGCGGGGGCGTCGGTACGGGCCTCCGCCCGCTCCACGCCGTCCGTTGACGGCAGCGAAGCGGCGCCCCTGTCGTTGGAGTTCGCCACCGGGCTGACCCCGGTCGGCGGCATCCCGATGGCGCGCGGCATGACCGCCAGCTGCGATGCGGCAGGCTCGCTTCGCGGCGGATGGGTTGGTGCTGGTGCTGCCTGCTCGGTCATGTTGCTCCCCAAACGCGGCTGTCTCAGGACAGCATATTGGACATGAGATGGTCGTGTTGCGCCGGGTCGACCGGCTGCGGGCCCGGGCATTCCTGCTCCCGTTCCTGCTCCGCCTGCTCGGCGAAGGCGACGAGTTCCGGCACGAGTGTCTGCGTGTCGTGAATCTGCACGGTGTCGCTGTCGGTGATCATGTTCACCTGGATCAGCACGCTCTCCTCATAGGCGTCGCCGCCGAGATAGTTCGAGTTCGAGAGCAGCCCGGGATCGACGATGTAGGCCTCATTGAGGGCGATGTTGCCGCCCTCCGCGATGCCTTGCTCCGTGCCGGCTTGAGCGCTGGCCTGGATGACCTGGTCGCCGTCGATCAGGAAGTTGACCTGGGTGATGACGTTCAAATCGTAATAGTCGCCCGGGACATAGAGGACGTTCAGCGTGCCCGACGCGTTGCCATAGAGGTTCCAGTCGGCATTCGGGATCAGGATTGTCGCGCCTTAGTCGAGCAGCGCCATCAGGTCGTGATGCGCCTGCTGCATCGGCTTGAAGGCGGCCGCGTCATAGGTTTCGATCTCGGCGATGTTGGTGAGCTGGTTGAAGCCGGTTGTCACGGTCGTGTCGTCGTCGCTGTCGCCCGTCGCGAAGACCTTGGCATTGTCGGGATCGAGCACGATATTGTACTGGTAGATCCAGTCGGATCGGTAGTAGTCGCCTCCGATGATGATGATGTCGTAACGGTCGGAACCATAGATTTCGGTCAGGTTGATCTGCTGGTTTTCACCGGTCCGGAGGTCGAAATAGGTGCTGGATTCGGCCTGCACCACGCGATCGTTGTCGTTCAGGTTGTTGAACTGGATGACGGATTTGACGTCGTAGAAGTCGCCCGAGATGACATCGACCGACCAGAGCGGCGTGCCTGCTGCGCCGCGCACGTCCACCAGCGAGAGATGCGTGACGAACTCGGCGATGTTGTGGACCTCGTTGCCGTTGGTCTGCACCACGGGGGCAAGCGCGCCGTCGATGGCGATATCGACATGGTCGTTGTCGACGAGGATATTCACCTGCACGATGCCGCGGCTGTAAAAATAATCGCCGCCGACCATCATCGAGCCGACTGCCTCGTTGGTGTCGAGGATGACAGCCGCATTGATCTGCGTATTGAGGCCGGTCTCGGCCAGTGTCGCGACGCCACCCGTCGGCTCGAGGACGTTCAGCGTCGCCTCAGCCGCGATGGTCGGGGCGGCCTCTTCCGGCCGCCACGGAGCGATATCCAGCAGCGTCGGCGCATAGGGCTCGGCCGCGCCGGCGGCGCCATCGACCACGAGGCCTTGCGGTGCCGTCTGGGCCGGGCTGCCGTCGGAGTTGGGGCTGCCGGTTTCGGCCCAGCGCGCGCCGCGTTCGGCAAACATCTCGATGATGTCGTCCGTGCCGGCATTCAGCGCGACCGTCAGGTCGGGCAGGCCTTCGGGCACCACCTGCTGGGCCTGCTCGACCATCTCCGCGAATTCGGGCTCGAGATGCAGCACCTCGGGGATGACGAGGCTGCCGTCGGCGTAGCGGATCGCATCGGAGGTGACGAGATCCTGGTCGTTCTGCTGATTGATCTGGCGGATGTCGATCAGGTTCTCCAGCCCGCCATCCTGGTATTCGACCGTGATGGTGCGATCGAGATAGCGGATGCCGCCGCGCGCGCCGATATCGATCTCGTCGGCGGGGTCGAGGCGTTTGCCCGGGAGGGGCTGCGGCAGCACTTTCAGCGGCGGCGCGATATAGCGCGGGAGCGAGAAGCTCGGAATGGTGTGGTGAAGTTCGGCAACCGGCGCTTCACGAAGGACGATGGGTTGCGAAACCAGTTCGTCGAAGGCGAGACCCGGCCTGGGAGCGCTGAACGGATCGAGCTCGCCTAGGGGAGGCAACCACCGCGGATCGCCCTCATAGAAGGTCGGAGTTCTCGCCAAGGCGTCGGCAATGTGAAGATAGCCCGCGAAGTGCCAGATCGTTTCCGTGAAACCGCCGGTCTGCATGGCACAATCCTCCGCTTTGCGCTGGGAGCGCCGGGCGGCAAGGCTTCAGGCGCATGACGCGCGTTCGGGATGGAAAGGAACCGGAGCCGCAAACCGCGCGGGGAGAGCCCCGCGCGGTCGCTTAGGCTGAGGTGCTCACAGTGAGTCGGAGAGGTCGCCGTTGACCACCGACATTTCGATGGAGTTGAACTGGATGTTCGCGCCCATGACGATCGACTGGGTGAAGGCTTCCTGGGTGATCGAAGCACTCGCGGAGGCCGCGCCGATGCCGCTGAAGTCGCCGTCGTCGCCGTCGATGGCGCCGACCTGCGAGTGGGCTTCGCCGCCCCAGGCCTTCGCCGTCATCGAGAAGTCGCCGACCGAGGCCGGATCCGAGCCGCAAGGATCACAGCAGGACGGATCGAGGCCGCCCGCGCTGTAGCTCACCGACGGATTGTAGAGCTTGTCGTTGTCGGTCAGGTTGTTGACCTGGTCGATGTTGAAGTTGTTGCCGCTTTCGACGGTCTGGGAGACGACGTCCGGCATGATGATCGATTCTTCGATGCCGCAGATCTCGTCGATGTCGATCGCGTCATTGTCGTCGGGCGTCGTGAGCGCGCCGCTCAGGTCGAGATCGACCGTCACGTTGACGACGTTGTCGACCGTGTTCTCGACGTGGTTGATGTTCTCGTTGAAGTTCAGGTTGCCGTTGGCATTCAGGTTGCCGTTGCCGTTGAGGTTGCCGTTCTCATTGGCATTGGCGGCCGAGTTCCAGACTTCGGTGTCCACGGCCTGGGCGGCATACTGCCCGGCATACTGGGACTGACCCTGCGCCTGACCCTGGCCCTGACCAGAGTTCTGGCTCTGGTTGGAAGCCTGACCCTGACCTTGGCCCTGGCCCTGGCCCTGGAGTTCGGCCTGGGCCTGCAGCTGGCCCTGAAGTTCGGCCTGGCCCTGGAGCTGACCTTGTGCGTTGATGGGCATGACAATCTCCTGATGAGTTGGGAGACATCAGTCGCATCTAGACTTGACGCATCTCTTCTGTGTTGCGCCAACCAGCTACAAAAGATGTCTAAATAATAATTTGGATTAAATATCGATTTTCTGGATCTAGTATCGCCATTTTCGCAAGATACTTATCCAGAAGGACCGCCCTCAAGGCGACCAAAAACACACCTAGAACCACGTCATGGCGCACTCCCTCCTGTTTTTTCGTTTTTGCAGAGGCTCATTTTAGCTCTGAAAGTAAAAAATAAACTCAATGTAATCTATATAATTATTACTCGTTCAAAATAATGGAATGAGCCTAAGGAAAAAATGCCTTAGATTTAATCTAGTCCAATTAAAACATCATCATAAATAATAGATATTGGCTATTTTTATTCTATCCATGCTGAAAATAAACTATTTAGTTCACTCAATATTACTACTTACCTCATTTATACGCAGCTCCAACTTGTGTCGTCTCTAAGCTGCGGCGGCAAACTTCCATCGATGGGGCCCCTCCGTCAACATGATGAATTAATACCCAGCGTAAACATTTAATTGACTTTTAGTTACCCAGCCATATGCATTGCGGAGGATCGGGGGGTTGACCATGCCTTACGCCATCCAAATGCATGACGAGCAGGTCGCGTTTTTGTCGCTCGAACGGCTGGTTTGGCCGGCGGGGCCGATTTGCCCGCATTGCGGCGAGGCATCCCGGCTTGGCCGGCTCAATGGCCTCAGTACTCCGATCGGCGCCTGGAAGTGCTATTCGTGCCGCAAGCCCTTCACGGTCAGGCATGGTACGATCTTCCATAACAGCCATGTTCCGATCCATGTCTGGCTTCAGGCCCTGTATTTGCTGGTCGCCACCAAGCAAAAGATTGGCTCGCAACGGCTCGGACAGATTCTCGGCGTGTCCGCGCGGACGGCGTGGCATTTGAAGCTGAAGATCATGCCCGAGCTCGACGTGGCTCCAGCGGATGTCGAGGATGGCGGCCCCTGGTGGCGCGAGGACTGCGTGATGCGGTGCGCGCTCCCGGAGCAAGAACCCGAGACGCATCCGGGCCGGGCCCTTTACGAGGCGCGCTATCAGCGATTTCTCGATGCCCTTGCAGGACATGCGACACGGGAGACGGACATGCGGTTCATGCACGCGCTGCACCGGCTGCTGCCGGTCAGCACAGTGGGTCCGGAGTACGTCGTTTTTGAAGAGCAGCTCGAATTGGGCTTGTTCGCGCAGCAGCAGTCGGCGCATCTAGGCCCGGAAGAGGGTCTCAAGTCGGATCCTCATCCAAAAGCCTGACGCTTGCGAATGTAACCCTCGACATGCTCGTCCCATAGCTCGTCCAGCGTCCTTCGATCCCCGGAGTCGCTGCCGCTACCCGTGAATTCCGCGAAAGGCTCCATAGTCCCGGGCGGCGTTGCCGCCATCGCCTCCAGAAACGCGACCGCGCCGATGCAGCCGGCCGCGAAAGCGGGATCGCTGCGGCTGCTCAGCAGACAGATTTCCTCGCCGATCAATTCCGGACCGATACCGGTCAGCGCGTTGAGAACGTTTGACTGCACCGCGGCGAGCGCGTGCGTGCGCAGTCCGCCGTATTCGCGCATGGCGATCAAGGTCACCACCGTCGCGAGGAAGCCGAGGATCTGGGGTTGCAGCCAGTCGCCAACATGGGGGTTCGGCCCATTGATCGACGTCTTTTGAATGAACGGCTCAAGCGCGGAATAGGCGGCGCGGCGTGCCTGTCGTATCCTGAGCAGATTGAACATCGTGGCTCTACCAGGTCGGAGCCTTCGGGGACGGCAGCAGCATGGCCAGACGCAACCGAACCGGAGCATCGGCGCTGCCACCGCGTCCCGATTTCGACGCGCTGGAGGCGGCGGCACAGCGTTCAGGCCAGAGAAGGATAGCCTTTCTGGCACTGATAGGCGATCTGAATTTCGCCTGGTCCAACAACGAGAGCATGTTCATCTACGTGCTGATGCTGTTGCTGGACACCAACGAGGCCGCCGCGGCGGTGGTTTTTTCCACTTTGAACACGACCCGGGCGCGCCTCGATCTCGTCCAGAGGCTCGCCAAGATCAGCGTGTCCGACAAGGCGCTGAAGGACGAGCTCAACGATATCGTCAACAGCTTCTCGGCCAGCACGCGCATGCGCAACGATCTCAGCCACGCGACCTTCGTCATCGACGAGGGCGGCGAGCTGACCCATACCCAGAGCATGAAGCTGGAAGAGCGCAAGGGCCAGCTCCAGTTCGGCGTCAGGCGGGCGATCGACGACGGCAGGCTCGCCGAGATCGCCGCGGCCGTCCGAAGCCTCTACGGCCTCAACCGCAGAATCTGGGACTTCATCCCCCGGCTGCAGGAGAGCCTCCAGGCCCAGGCCGCTCCCGCGTCAAAAGCGGACTAATCCGGATGCGCCTGCCGCCGCTCGCCGGTGGTTCAGTATATTCGCGTTCCATGGAGCGCGAACGCGATGGTGTCCCCGGCCCCGACGATTGCCCTGAATGAAGCATCGGCCTCCCAGCCGCCCATCGCGGCTGACCGTGATGGGCGCTCGCGCGCGGCCCATCCGGTTTCGGTGGAGATTGCGATTTCGGTGGAGATCACGACGCCCGAACGCTTCCTGACCGTCAGGAGGGAGTGGCAGGATCTGGTCGACCGCGCGCTCGAAGCCAATGTTTTCATGGAGCCGGGCGTGGTCGCCGCCGCAGCATCGTCGGGCGATGTGACCATCCACGTCCTGCTCGCCTGGGCGGCAAAAGCGGTAGGCGCCTCCATCCGGCTTGTCGGCGCCTGGGCGTTCATGCGCGCTCGCACATCATCCGGGCTGCCTATCGCCGTGCTCAAGACCCCCGTTCACGATCACGCCTATCTCGGCATACCGGTGCTGGATGCCGATCTCGGCGCCGGTGTCCTGATGCGGATGCTGGATGCGATCGCCGAGGAGCCAAGCCTGCCGAAATTCGTCGAGATTGCCAGCTTCGATGCTGCGGGACCTGTCGCGACGCTTTTTGCCGATGTGCTGGCCCGCCGGGGCGCGGGCCATGCCGGCCTTGACCCACGCCTCAGGCCGCAATTGCAAGCAGCCGACGCCCAGGCCGCCGCTGCGCCCCTTTCGGCCAGCCGCGTCAAGGCGCTTCGCCAGCGGCGTCAGCGCCTTGGCAGACGGGGCCCCGTGACCTGCACCCTGCATGCAGGCCGGGAGGCCGTCGATGCCGCGCTCGGCGAATTCCTGGTGCTCGAGGCCGCGGGCTGGAAAGGAAAGTCTAGCCAGCGGGGACAGGCGATCGGGCGCCGGCCGTCCCTCGAAGCCTTCTTCCGCTCGGCAGTTGAAGGCCTGGCGGCCGATGGGATGGCTACGGTCACCGCGCTCCGCTGCGATGGCAAACCGGTCGCCATGCAGGTGACGGTGCGGTCCGGCTCGGCGGCGTTCACCTGGAAATCGGCCTATGATGAAGAGCTGAAAGCCTGCGCGCCGGGGATCATCCTGTTGCAGGAGGTGACGGCCGCGCTCCTGTCCGACCCCGGCGTGAGCACGGTCGATTCCTGCAATCACCGCGATGACGGTTACATGGCGGAGTTCTGGAACGGACGTAAGCCCGTGCAGGACATGGTGCTGGATGCAAGGCCAGGGGTGACGCTTCCCTTCCAGCTGCTCAGCTGCGCCGAGAGATCGCGCCGGCAGCTCCAGGCCGAAGCCCGGCGCATTCGCCGGATCATGCGATCGGCCCAAGGTTACGTGTCATCGGCTGTCCACTCGCTGCCGGGATTTGGCACCGCTTCGCGCCGGCCGGCGGCTGGCGCGGTGAAATTTGAAGGCCGTCTGATCCAGCCGCCGGGCTTCGATCCCGAGGTGGTGCGTTCCCTCGGCGCGGACCATCGGCGCGGGGATGGAGGCGCATGATGACGGCGATCTCGACGTTGCGCGACGCCTTCGATGCGGGTCCGCTGCTGCGTGACGCCGTGGCGATCCATGACGGGCTCGTCATGGCAGCCGCGACGCCATCGGACGGGATTTGGGTGGAGGTAGCGAACGCCTCGCATTTTGCCTCGATCGCCGATGCGTGGATGTCGCTGGCGGCGCGCGCGGATGTGCCCAACGCATTCATGGACCCCGCCGTGGCGCTCGCCATTGCCGAGGCTTGGTCGAATCCGGTGAAGATCCTGCTCGGATGGCGCAGGGCGGGCGGACCGACCGCGACGCCCCAGCTCGTTGGCGTCTGGACGCTCGTCGAAGGCCGCCCTCGCCTGTCTTGGCCCTATCGGGCGCTCGTCAGCCCGGTTTGCACGCTGTCCTATCTCGGCACGCCGGTGATCGATCCAGACCATGCCCGGCCGGTTCTCGCTGCGATGTTTGCAAAGATCCGGGAAACGCCGGATTTGCCGAAGCTCCTGCAAGCCGGCGACATGTCCGACGGCGTGCCCCTGATGGACAGCCTCAAATCGGCGCTGGAGCAGGGCGCAGGGGCCTGGAGGCTGATCGAGCGGCGGACACGCGCGAAACTGGCGACTCGCCTTCACCCGGACACCTACTGGGCGAGTTCGATGTCGGGACGCAGCCGCCAGGGCTTTGCCCGCAAGCGGCGTCAGCTCGCCAGGCAGGGCAAGCTGGAGTTCCTGTCCGTCGATGAACCGGCTGCGGTGGCGACAGGCGTCGAAGAGTTTCTCGCGCTCGAAGCGTCGGGCTGGAAGGCCACGCGGCAGAGCGCGCTCGCGTGCGATCCTGCCAGCGCGTTCTTCACCCGGCGAATGGTGAGCGGATTATCCGCGCGGCGGCTGGTCTCGATCCAGTCCCTGCGCGTGGACGGCCTGCCCGTCGCGATGTGGATCATCCTTTATTCCGGCTCCGGCGCGTTCACCTGGCGGACGGCCTATGACGAGAGCCATCGACGGTTCTCGCCCGGCATGCTCCTCCTTGAGGACACCACGATCCATCTCCTGTCGAATCCCGCGGTCGCCTCGACCGATTCCTGCAACCACCGCGACATCGGATTCCAGGCGGAGCGTTGGGCGGGGCGTCACGATGTCGTCGATCTGCTGATCGACGTCGGCCCGGCCCGTCCGCTGCGGCTGAGGTTGCTGGCGTCCAGGGAGCGTGTCCTTCGGCGCTGCAAGGCCGGTGCGCGGGGTCTCTATCATTTCGCCCGCCAGACATGGGCGAGCCTGGCGCCGCGCCTGCGCGGCCGGGCGGCCGACCATCCCGGACGCGACGAGTGAGGACATGGAGGCTGCGATGCGCCAGGCGGACATCGTCATCGTCGGAGGCGGGCTTGCGGGTTCGAGCGCGGCCGTGATGCTGGGCCGCGCAGATCACGAAGTCGTTCTCGTCGATCCCCATCAGGTCTACCGCCCGGACTTCAGATGCGAAAAGCTCGATCCGTCGCAGATGCAGTTGCTGCGCCGCATGGGGCTTGCCGGATTGGTGCTGCCTTTCGCGACATGCAGCCGCGAGCTCTGGGTCACGCGGTTCGGCCGCCTGATCGACAAGCTGCCGGTCGAGCAATACGGCATCGCCTATCAGGATCTCGTGAATGCGGTGCGGGCCGGAATTCCCGAGCATGTGGGCCGGGTATGGGGAACGGTCGCGGCGATCGAACCCGGCGAGGACCGGCAGATCGTCAGGCTGCAGGGCGGCGAGGCCATCGACACGCGCCTGGTCATTGTGGCGAACGGCTTGAACTGGGCCTTGCGGCGCTCGCTCGGGATCACCTGCGAGGTGCTCAGCCCGGCCCATTCCACCACGATCGGCTTCGACATCACGCCGAAGCACCGCAGCGGCTTCGCCTTCGATTCCCTCACCTATCATGGCGAGGCCCCGCAGGATCGGACCGCCTATCTGACGCTGTTCAAGCTCGGACAGGGCATGCGCGCCAATCTCATGATCTATCGCAACGCCCATGATCCCTGGCTGCAGGACCTCCGCGACGCTCCGAAGACGACCCTGCTGGCCTTGATGCCGGGGCTGGCCACGCTTCTGGGCGATTTCGACATCCTGCCGCCGATCCGCATCAGGCCCGCCGATCTCTATGTCGCCGGGAATGTGGTGCAACCGGGCATCGTCCTTGTCGGCGACGCCTTTGCCACGTCCTGTCCGGCTGCCGGGACGGGTACGAACAAAGTGCTGAACGATGTCGAGAGGCTCTGTGCCGCGCATGTCCCGGGCTGGCTCGCAACCGCCGGCATGGGCGCGGAGAAGATCGCGACATTCTATGCCGATCCGGAGAAGCAGGCGGAGGATCTCCGCTCGGAGCGCGCCGCCCACCACCTCAAATCGCTGACGCTCGAGCAGGGCCTGGCCTGGCGGGCAAGGCGCTCGGCGCGCTTCTGCGGGCGTTGGCTCAAGGGGGCGCTGCGCCGCGCGTCGGCCCGAATGCGCGCTCTGTCCTGGGCGGGAGGCTCGGTCCCGTCGGCGGACGCCGCTGCGGCGCAAACGGGACATAGCCCTTCCGCGCCGCCAGGGCTTCGCATCGAAAAATCCGGAGCGCCCTGAAACGGGCTTTCACAACCGGGGACGTCAGCATGTCGATCTATGCCAGCGTGTCGCAACCCGCCGCGCCGCCGACCGTCCGGTTCGAACAGCTGAGGTTCGAGCACCATGACGACGTCGCCTCGCTCGACGAGAGCTGGAGAGACCTCGAACGGCGCAGCGCCAAAACCAGCATTTTCCAGTCCGCGGGTTGGTGCCGGGCCTGGGTCGAGGCCAGCCAGGCTGCCGGCGTCGTCGAGGCGCCGCTTATCGCGACGGTCTGGCGCGGCGATCGGCTCGTTTTGCTCTGGCCGCTGGCGGTCCGGCGGCTGTCCGTCTTCCGGATTCTCCACACGCTCGGCGAGCCGGCAGCGCAATATGGCGACCTCCTCATCGACGATGGGGAGGATCGCGCCGCGCTTCTCGCCATCGCCTGGAATGCGCTTCGGTCATGGCCCGGCATCGACGCGATCGACCTTCGCCGGGTACGCGACGACACGGCGCTGGCGCGCCTGCCGGAATTGGCTCGGCATGCTGTCGGGAGTTCGCGGGAGAGCGCGCCACGTCTCGATTTCCGGACGCTGGCGGCGAGCACCGTGGATGGCCAACGAACGAGCCGGACGCGGAATGCGCTGCGCCGCCACCAGCGCCTGCTGGCGGAGCTCGGCCCCGTCACGTTTGAGATCATCGAGCGGCCGCAGGAGCAAGGCGAGCTTCTCGCCGAGGCCTTCGCGCTCAAGCGCGAATGGCTGAAGGATAAATCCATGGTGAGCGCAGGCTACGCGCACCAGGCGAGCGAGGGCTGCCTGGCGAGGCTGGCGCAGGGCGGGCACCTGTTCGTGGCCCGGCTGCGCGTCGGGGGGGACACGGCGGCGATCGAGATCGGGATGATCCGGAACCGCCAGTACTGGTCGCTGGTCCAGAGCTATGATCTGCGCTTTTCCAGGCACGCGCCGGGGCGGCTGCTGTTCTGGCACCTGCTCGATGCCTGTCCGCGCCTGTCGATCGACGTCTTCGATTTTCTCGCGCCCGCCCACAAACATAAACTGGAATGGTCCAATGAGCAGATCGGCATTCGCGACTACCTGATGCCGGTATCGATGAAAGGCCGCGCGGCGGTCTCCTATCTCTCGAACATCAAGCCGGGACTGCGGCGGGTCTACATCCGGCTTCCGTCCGGGCTGCGCCGTCACGCAGCGCGGCTGGTGCTCGCGTTGAGCTGACCCGGCCCCATCGAGGACGAGACCTTCGCGACCGCCCCGCCGTCATGAGACGTTGCGTGGCGCATCGGGATTACCCCCAGCGCCCGGCTCGACGGCCGCGTGGGGCGCGCATCTTATCGTAGCGCGCTCCTCCTCTGGAGGCGCGCGCATCTTCGCGTTCACCCGGCCGGCGGCTGCGCGAGAAGCCGAAGGCGCCCAGCTTGTCGCAACGGCCATTCACGATCATGCCCGCCCAGATCGCCACCCAGGAGCGTGATTTCGGTGACAGCTACCTGCTGTTGCTGTTCGTCCTGCTCGCTGGCTACGCGACCTTCGGAAAGGGCTTCGCCTATGTCGGCATTCCGCCCCTGTTCATCGGCGAGATCACCCTGGCGCTCGGCCTGATCGCTTTGCTGCAGTCCGGTTGCTGGCTCGCCATGATGATGACGGTTCCGAGCCAGGTTCTGTTGCTGCTGATCGCCTGGGTCGTCCTGCGCACCGTACCCTATATCGAGACGTATCGTTTCGACGCGCTGCGCGACAGCGTGCTGGCCGTCTACGGCGTCTTCGCCTTCATCGTCGTCGCCCTGATGCTGCAGAAGCCATCGCGGCTGGGCTGGGTCGTCACAGCCTATGGCCGCTTCGCGCTCTTCTATGGCTTCGCGGGCGCCGTGCTCGCCTACACGACCAGCACCCTGTCCGATCTCCTCGCCTGGCCGTTCTCCGGCGTGCCGGTGGTCTATGTACGAATGGGAGAGGCGTCCGTTCATTTGTGCGGAGCGGCGGTCTTCGCGCTGCTGGGCCTGCGCCGCATGCCGTTGCCATGGACGCTGGCAATGCTGGTCGGGTTCCTGATGATTTCCATCAGCCGCGGCGCGATGCTGGCCTTCCTGGTCCCGGTTTGCGTCGCGGCCGTGCTCGGCGGCAAGATCCACCGACTGATGCCGATCGTGACGGGCGCGGCCGCGGTCCTGGCGGTCGTGATGACCCTCGGCCTGCAGGTCGAACTCTCGGGAGGCCGCGTGATCGGCCCAGCCCAGCTGGTCAACAATGTCGAGAGCCTGCTGGGGCACAGCGAGGCCGCCAATCTCGATGGGACCAAGACCTGGCGCCTGCGCTGGTGGCAGTCGATCCAGGACTACACGCTGCACGGGCCGTATTTCTGGGAGGGGAAGGGCTTCGGGGTCAATCTCGCAGAGGATGACGGCTATGTCGTCGGCCTGGAAGCGGGTGGCGTTCCGGTGCGCGCCCCGCATAATGCACATCTCAACATACTGGCGCGCGCCGGCGTGCCTGGCCTCGCACTCTGGACGCTGACAGCCGCGTCATGGTTCGCGATGCTCGTTCGCGGCATCCTGCTGGCCCGCCGCAATGATGACGTCGACTGGGCCAATCTCTTCATCTGGATCGGGTGCTACGGCCTCTCGATGCTGATCAACGCCTCGTTCGACGTGGCGCTCGAGGGGCCGATGCTCGGCATCTGGTTCTGGTGCATCATCGGTTTCGGCATCGCAGCCTCGATGATCTACCGCGCGTCGTGCGACATCCCCGCAGGGCGGGCTGCCGGCGGATTGTCGCCTGCAGCCCCGCAGCCAGGCCTGTCGCGGATGCAAACCTCGCCGCCAACGCGGGCAAGGCGATGAAGCACGCCGCATGGGCCGTGTTCGTCCTCCTGTCGGGCGGAGGTCCCACGATCGCGAAACAGGAGATGAGCAAGGCTTGTCCCGCCGATGCGATCGCCATCCGCCAGGATCAATCACTGGAGTCCGTGGTGGCATGGGCGCCACCCGGCGCGAGCTTCTGCATCGCGACAGGCCTGCACCGGATGCAGTTCGCGGCGCCAAAATCCGGCCAGCGCTTTTACGGCGAGCCGGGCGCGGTTCTCAGCGGCGCAAGGGTTCTGTCGAACTTCCTCCATGTCGGCGGCGTTTGGATCGCGGGCGGCCAAACCCCGATCGGCGTCGAACGGGGCATCTGCGCGCGCGGATATGAAGCCTGCGCGCTGCCGATCGGCGTTTTCATGGATGGCGAACCGCTCCGTCAGGTCGCCGGCCGGGCGCAGTTGCGCGCCGGCACGTTTTTCCACGACCGTGTCAGGCGCCAGATCGTCCTGACGGATTCCCCCGACGGCAGGCTGGTCGAGGTTTCCGCGGCGCGTTACGCCTTTCACAGCGCCGCCGGTTCCGTCGTGATCAGCGGCCTCGTCATCGAGAAATATTTCAATCCAGCCCAGGAAGGCGCCATTCATGGCGAGGGGCGCGGTTGGCTGGTCGAGCATTCCGAGCTGCGCCTGAACAGCGGTGCCGGCGTTTCCATCGGGTCGGATGGCACGATCTCGCACAGCAAGATCCATCACAATGGCCAGATCGGCGCAACGGCCGACGGCTCCAATATTCTTCTCGAAGCCAACGAGATCTGGGCCAACAATATCCATGGGTTCGATCCCGGTTGGGACGCGGGCGGCGTCAAGATCACCGTGAGTTCGAATATCATCTTCCGCGATAACCATGTGCACCACAATAACGGGCCGGGCTTGTGGTGCGACGAGCGCTGCGTCAACGTCCTGTTCGAGGGCAATATCGTCGAATACAACCAGTCGGCCGGGATTTTCTTCGAGCTCTCCTCGAAGGCCGTGATCCGCCGCAACACGCTGCGCCAGAACAATCAGGCGGGCCAGGGCTGGGTATGGGGCGCCGAAATCCAGATCGCCGCCTCCGACGAGGCCGACATCCATGAGAACACCTTGATCGTCCGGGATTCCGGCCGGGCAATCATGCTGATCGATCAAAACCGCTGGAAGGTCGGCGGCGGCTTCTACAAGACGCGCGGCAATCGCGTGCACCACAATGATATCAGCTTTCTCGGCGCGGGCGTGGTCGGCGGCGTCTCCGTTTCGGATGGCAAAGGCGAGAATTTCGGGATCATCGCAAAGGGCGGCAATGCGTTCGATCACAACATCTATCGGTTTCGCGGACAGCAGCCGCCGATCTTTCTGTGGGATACGCTCCAGACGAATTTCGCCGGCTTTCGCAACCAGGGCCAGGAACGCAATGGCGCTCTGATCTCCGACCGGCTTGCCATTCCGTAAGCACGCGGCGCCTTCAACCGCGGCCGTCCAGGCCGGTGCCGACAGCCACCGGGATCGACGTCGGCGTCGCGTTTATCGTCGCGGCTCCTCGCCGACGCAGCCTCCGGTCTATCGGCTTTTCGATGGCGTTGAAGATCGCGATGCCGACCGCGACGCTGAAGCAGATGCCGATGATCCGGACCGGGAGCTCAAGCGGTGCGGGCATGCCAAGGCGGCCGAGCAGCTTGCCGCAGGCCGAGAGCACGAACCAGTGCGAGAGATAGATGCTGAAGGAGGCATCGCCGAGCGTCCAGACGAGCCGGTTGAGCGCGTTGTCGGCGAATATCCCGCGGCAGGATATGAAACCCATGAAGACAAGGGCCGCGGCGCCGATGCGGTAGCCCGGCATAAGGCCCCATTCCGGTGCGAACCACAGCGGCATGGCGGCGAGCACGGCGAAGGGGAGTGCGTTCAACGCCATCCGCGACGGCGTCATGCCCTCCAGAGTTCGCACCAGCCAGCCGAAACCGAAGGCGAACATGAACGGGCTGAAAATGTGGGACAGGAGGGGAGAGGATCCGGCTCCGGGAGCTCCGGCGATCATCGGGCTCGGGGGCGCGCCCATGATAAGGCCGATCGCCCCGAAACCGGCGAGCAGCCAGGCGAGACAGAGCTTTGCCGGATGGCCTCCTCCGATCGTCAGCAGCATCACAGCGACGAATGCGTAGAAGATCATCTCGTGCTCGAGCGTCCAGCCGACACCGAGGATCGGAAAGCCCATCTGCGGCAGGATCAGATAGGATTTCGCCATGCTGACGAGGTCCGGGTCGAAATTGTTCAGGTGCCAGGCCGGGTTGAGCAGAAACGCGGCCACCGCGAGGCTCGTGAAGATCCAGTACATCGGGTAGAGGCGCAGGATGCGCGAGGCGAGGAACGCTCCGCCCTTGTCGGAGGGCCTCACCCTCATGCAGATCACATAGCCGGACACGATGAAGAAGAGTTCGACGCCGATCGCGGACAGGGGCTGATACCAGGTCGGCGTGATGATTTGGGTCGAGACATGCTTCGTCAGGAGATTGGAGTGGCAGACCACGACCTCGCAGGCTGCCAGGGCGCGCAGCCACTGAATCTCCGTGCGTCGTTCCACCTGCCCACTCGCTTGCGTTTGCCGGACGCCCGCAGCGGCGGGCAGCGGGAGACGACGGGGCGGCGCGGCTGACCCGGCGCATCGCGCCGCGAGCGCCGCGTGGCGCATGCGGCGGCGATCGCGGGCCAGAATCCGCGCCCGCTCGTCGCGGCCGCCCGCTTTCATTTGGCGCCTCTTGCGGTGAAGACGGCGGGAAACGTCTCGATGATGATGTAGATGTCGAGCCAGATCGACCAGTTCCGGATGTAGAAGAGATCCTGCTCCTTCTGCACCTCGATGTCGCCGCCGCTGCGCGAACTCACCTGCCACAGACCCGTCAGGCCCGGCGGCACGCTGACCCGCCAGGCCTGGAAGGCCGGGTCGAAGCTGTTCATGTGATAATCGGGGAATGGCCGGGGGCCGACCAGGCTCATGTCGCCGCACAGGATGTTCCAGAACTGGGGCAATTCGTCGAGGCTGAACCGGCGAAGCAGCGGCCCGATTCCGGGCAGGATCCTGGGATCGGCGCTGAGCTTGAAGAAGCGCGACCACTCGGCCCGCGCTTCCGGGCAGGTCTGGAGGTGCTCGCGCAGCCGCTCCTCGGCGTTGCCATACATGGTGCGCAGCTTGAGCACGTTCAGCGCCTGTCCATTGCGGCCGATGCGACGCTGCCGATAGAAGGCGGGCCCTGGATCGGCGATCTTGATGGCCATGGCCAGGAGGACGATGACGGGCGCCACCGCGATCATCACGGGAATGGCGATCGCCAGATCGATCATGCGCTTGATCGCGAGATTGCCGGGGCGGAACAGGTCGAACCGTACTTCCAGGCCGACGGCATCGCCGAGGTTTCGGGTCCGCAAACCCAGATTGGGGATGCCGCCCGTGCTCTCCGCGACGATCACATGCGCGAAAGGCAGCCGGAACAGGCGGATGGCTTCCACTCCCTCGGATTTCGTTAGGTCGGAGGTGTCGACGATCGCGACCTCGGCGAAGCCGGCGAGCCGATGGACCTCGGCGAGGTCGCACAGGATCGGCACGGGCATGCCGGCCTGTTCGTCGCTGTCGGGGCGGTCGGTCACGATGCCGACCGGCAGCAGGCCCAGCTTCGGCTGGCTGAGCAGCCTCGACGCGATCTGCGAGCAGGTCTGGGGAGAGCCGATCAAGACCGTCGGCGCGCCCCAGAGGCCGTTTCGCATCAGGACCAGGCGCGCCAGTCCCTCCAGATAATGGCCAAGGACGAACAGCAACAAGATGATGAGGCCCAGGGCCACGGCATCCATGGGCGCGTTCCAGGTCGAGGTCATCGCGAAGGTCGCGGCGCCAAGACCGAGTGCGGTGAGCCCGCGCCGCCGAAGGCGCTCGATCGGGCAGGCTCCCCAGCAGCCATAAAGCCCGAGCCAGCCATGGAGGGAAGCCAGGGCAGCGAAGAGCGCACCTTCAGACCAGTTCCAGCTCGATGACGGCACGATGATCTCGCTGGCGGCGACGGCGAGCGCTACCGCCAGCAAGTCGCATGTCATCAACGCCACGACGATGGCGGCCCGACGTTGGGACGGTCTGAGAGCATGACGTGGGCGAGCGGCGGACGAGGCGAGCTTGCCCCAATCCAGCTGCGCCGTCGCATGGGATGCACCCCATTGCATGGACCTTGTCCCCTTGTCGGCGCCGCATTGCGCGGGCCGACGGCTTCATTCCGCGGCCTGGGCCGCCAGATCGCGCATCTGCTTGTGCCCACCGGCGACCATCTCGGCGATCCAGCGATAGGTCGGCACCAGGCCGTCCTTCAGCAGGATGCGTGGTTCCCAATCGAGGACTTCGCGCAGGCGGGAGTTGTCGCTGTTACGGCCGCGCACGCCCTGGGGTCGCGACGTGTCGTGGCGCTTGATCACGGTCTTGCCGGCGATGCGCGCGACCAGATCGACGAGACCATCGACCGAGATCAGCTCGTCCGTGCCCAGATTGAGCGGGCGGCCATAGTCCGACTGCATGATCCGGAAAATTCCTTCGACGCAGTCGTCGACATGCATGAAGGAGCGCGTCTGCTGGCCGTCGCCCCAGATCTCGATCGTGCCGCCATCGGCGACCTCGGCGATTTTGCGCGAGATCGCAGCCGGTGCCTTCTCCCGTCCGCCATCATAGGTCCCGAGCGGGCCGTAGACATTGTGGAAGCGAACGGTCCTGGTCGGGAAGCCCCAGTCCTCCGAGAAATACTGGCAGAGCTTTTCCATATAGAGCTTTTCGAGCCCGTAGCCCTCTTCAGGATCGGCCGGGAAGGCGTCGTCCTCGCGCAACGGCGTCACGTCGGGCTTGGTCTGCAGGTACTGCGGATAGACGCAGGCCGATGACGAGAACAGGAAGCGTTTGGCGTCGTTCTCGCGCGCCGCCTTCAGCATGTTCACATTGATCAGGGTGTTATGCAGCGAGATCGCGGCATGCGAGGAGGTGATGTAGCCGATGCCGCCCATATCGGCGGCGAGATGGTAGATTTCGTCGACGCCGGCCGTCGCGATGGCGCAGTTCTTTGCCAGGCGAAGATCGAGGAGTCTGAAATCATGGGCTGCCGTCGGCGCGTATTCCGGCGCCTTGATGTCGACCCCCCGGACACGCCGTCCCGTCCTGACGAGATAATCGACAAGATGGTGGCCGATGAAACCGCCGGCGCCCGTCACAAGTGCGATCGTTTCAGGCATGTCCTTCTCCCTGGTTCTCAAATGACATGGCGAGCAATGGCGAGATTCATCCCATCGGCGGTGGGTAGATGTGTCGAACGGTGCGAAGCCAGAATGTGGACACGGCGCGTCTGGCGAGCAGGCCGCCGGCCGCCAGCAGGAAGCCGGGCACGATCCAGAGATAGCGGCGCGCAAGCCGACGCGGCTCCTGGCCCAGCCGGAACAGCCACTCCAGACCGTTGCTCTGCATCCACAGGGGCGCCTGCGCCTTCTTGCCGGAGAGAAAGTCGAAGGCCGCGCCGACGCCGATCATCACCGGCGCGTCGAGGCGGCCGGCATGTTCGGCCATCCAGTATTCCTGCTTGGGCGTGCTGAGGCCGACCCAGACGATATCGGGGCTGGCGGCGTTGATCTGCGCGATGATCGCGGCGTCTTCCTCAGCCGTCAGGGGACGGAATGGCGGGCTGAGCGTGCCAGCGACGGCAAGACCCGGATAGGTATGGGAGAGGATGCCCGCGAGGTCGTCGGCGACGCCGGCATTGCCGCCATAATAGAACTGGCGATAGCCGCGATTCGCCGAGAGGGCACTGAGCGCGCGCATCAGGTCGGGACCATAGACCCGCCGGGTTCGTGGATGGCCAAGCAGCCGCGCCATCCAGACGAGCGGCATTCCGTCCGGCGTGACGAGGCCGGCCCGGTTGTGGATCACCCGCAAGGCGGCGTCGCGCCGGCTCTCCATGACGCCGTGAGCGCCGGTGATGCAGACATAACGCTGCCTGCGTTCGGCGATCCAGGAGGAGATCGTGTCGAGAGCCTGGGGAAGGTCGATCGCACTGACCCGGACGCCGAGAATATTGACGCGCGGGGGTCCCGCGTGGGTTTGGGGGGCAGTCATGCGACAGCCCTCCGCTTGAGCGGCTGCATCGGCGAAATGGCCTTGCCGAGGAGCTCGTCGAAATAGGCGATGGTCCGGGTGAGGCCCTCCACGAGCTTGATGTGCGGCTGCCATTGGAGAAGCCTTGCCGCTCGCTCGATGTCGGGGCAGCGCTGACGGGGGTCGTCGCGCGGCAGCGGATTGTGGACGATGGCCGCGCGAGAGCCTGTGAGCTCGATGATTGTTTCGGCGAGGCGACCGATGCTGATCTCGTTGGGGTTGCCCAGATTGACCGGCCCGGTGACGGCGCCGGTGACGTTCATCAGCCCGACAAGACCTTCGACGAGGTCGTCGACATAGCAGAAGGACCGGGTCTGGCTGCCATCGCCATAGATCGTGATCGGCTCGTTGCGCAGCGCCTGGACGATGAAGTTGGACACCACCCGCCCGTCCTGGGGGTGCATGCGCGGGCCGTAGGTATTGAAGATGCGCGCGATGCGGGTGTCGATGCCGTGCTGGTGCTGATAGTCGTAGAACAGGGTCTCGGCGCAGCGCTTGCCCTCGTCATAGCATGCGCGTGGGCCGTTGATGTTGACGAGGCCGCGATAGTCTTCGCGCTGCGGATGGACGTCAGGGTCGCCGTAGACCTCGCTGGTCGAGGCCTGCAGGATGCGCGCGTGCAGGCGCTTCGCCAGCCCGAGCATGTTGATCGCCCCGATGACGCTGGTCTTCGTCGTCTGGACCGGGTCGTGCTGGTAGTGAACCGGCGAGGCCGGGCAGGCAAGATTGTAGATCTCGTCGACCTCGACATAGAGGGGGAAGGTGATGTCGTGCCGGACGATCTCGAAGTTCGGCGTTGCGAGAAGCTCCGCAATGTTGGCCCGATTTCCGGTGAAATAATTGTCAACGCAAATGACGTCGTTGCCATCCTGCATAAGCTTTCTGCACAGATGAGAGCCAATAAAACCTGCACCACCAGTGACGAGGACCCGTTTCATCGCAATAACTTTCGGAATAATCGATAATCAAATCTGAAATATAAAATCGAAACTGAAATCTGGAATCTTATATCTGTCTGCGAGGCTCGATCAGCGAAATGCGACTGATCTCTTTTTCAAGCAAGCATCGTCCACTCGATATCGGATCGAAGCAATTGACGCTTCGGAGGCACCATCTGCGCCCGGGCGCGTCTTTCGGGGTACTCCCCAAATGGCCGGGCGCTCGCCACTGCGAGGCGCCTTGCCAGGGTGGGCCGATCGCGGCGGGGGCGGCGCGGGCGCCGCCGAGGCATGCGGAGTAGCCCCTTCGCGCCAGCCTGGCGCCTGGAATAGTGCGACATCCCGGACAGTCCGCGTTCTATCCTTGATGGTCGTCTCCGGCGGATCGCATGGCCGCCGGACTCGCGATCGCCGGACTTGCGATCTGTGCCAGGGACATGCGGCGAAAAGGGATGGCAAGCGATGTCAGCGCGCACTTCCGTCACCCTGACTGACGAGCGTCTCCCTTCGCCAAGCGGAGTCTGGCGCAGCGTCGCATGGCTGCGGCGTCTGAGCCTGGCTGGCCTGCTAGCCGGGCCGCTGCTTTCGCCGGTTTGCGCAGGTGGCGCGGAGATTCCACCGACCTATCGCGTCGCGCCGGGCGACCGCGTCAGCATCACCGTCTTCGGCCAGGCGGACCTTTCCGGCGATTCGATGGTCGACGGGGCCTACAGCGTGACCGTGCCGCTGATCGGTCCGGTTTCCGTGCGCGGCTTGAGCGTACCGGAGATCGAGCAGCGGATCGCCCAACGCCTGTCCGATGGCTACGTTCAGAAGCCGGTCGTTTCCGTCCGCCTCACCGAGCCCCGGCCGATCTACGTCGTGGGCGACGTCAAGTCATCCGGCAGCTATCCCTATCGGCACGGACTTTCGGTAATGGGGGCCGTGGCGCTGTCCGGCGGCTTCGTCGTCTCCGAGGAACAGGCCCAAACCGTTCTGCGCACCGATTTCCTCCAGGCCGACGAACGGGTCCGGACGCTGGAGATGACGCGCTGCGCCCTGGTGGCGCGCCGCATCCGGCTCGAGGCGCAGCGGGACGAGCGCCCCTCTCTCGACTTCGGCGAGGTGGCCGGCGCCGCCCAGCCCGGCGACCAACTGGCCGAGATCCTGAAGAGCGAAGCGCAGATGCATGCCTTCCAGATGGCGGCGCTGAAACAGCAGGTCGACATGCTGAAGCAACAGGAACCGAAGCTGCTCGCGGGCAAGCAGTTCCTCAGGGATCAGCTCAGCGCCGAGAAGCGCCAGCTCGAACTGATCCAGCAGCATCTCGTCGATTATAACGCGCTCCTCACCTCCGGTTTGGCCCGACGCTACACAGGCATCGAACTGCAGCGCGAGGAGGCGCGCAATCGCGGCAATATCGCTCGCCTGTCCGGGGACATGTCCACTGTCGAACTCAGCGTGGGCGAGTTGAACATCCGCATCCAGGAAGCGCGCGACGCCTTCCAGCGCCGCGTCAGGAGCGAGTTACAGGAGACGTTGCTGCGCATCGCCGAGACCGAGATGGCGCTGCCGACGGCGCGCACGATGCGGGAACTCAGGCTGCGCCAGGCCGGTCTCGTCGATGATGGCGGCGGGCCCCCGCGCCGCAGCCTGTTCGTGACCCGCATGGGCGAGCAGGGCAGCGTGACCTTCGCCGTGACCGACAGCGCGCTGCTGGAACCCGGCGATATCGTCCGCGTCGAGCGGATGCGCGCCGCCGGCCGCTCTGCGGAGCCGGTCTCGATGACTTGGCGGTAATCCGCGGTCAGGATCTCCGTCGGAGACCCTTGCGCGGCCCTTTCTCTGCCCTTGCGCCTGGCATTGGCTGCCCGGCAGCGCGTCGCGCGTGCCGCGTCGCCACCTTCGGCGGGAGCTGAGCGGATCAGGGCAATGGGATTACTCCCGGTGCCCAGCTTCCATGCACCTGCGCAACTCCGTCCAATCATCCAGTCAAACGTCACTCGAGCACCACCGAAGATCTGGTCGTGGGGCAGTTGTGGAACAGATGAACCGGGCATTCTCGAATCCGATCCGTTTGGAAGGCGTTGCCCGGCGGCATTTCGAAAGCCTCGGGTTCAGCTCCATGCTGATCTTGTGGCGGCGCCGATGGATGATCCTGGCCCTGATGGCGCTGGCTGTGGCCGGGGGGCTCGCAGTGCTCCGGCTAAGCGAAAAGCGCTATACCTCGAGCACACTCGTCCAGATCGATTTCAGCCGCGACGATCCGGCCGGCGGTGCCCGGCAGGCGCTGGGGATCCAGGTCGATCCCGCTGCGCTGGTTGAGACGGAGGCGCGGTTCGTGCGGTCCCGCGCGATCGCGCGGCAGGTGGTCGAGCAGCTCGACGGCGATGCGAAGCAGGCCGTCGACGAGCGCGACATCCGCAATCTGATGCGTGACCTGACAGTGCGCAACGACAGCCGGTCCTACCTGATCGAGATCGCCTATACGGCAAATGACCCCACCCGCGCCGCGACGGTCGCCAATCTCGTCGCTGACACCTATCTGCGCAATCGCAGCGAGACGACCTCGGCGGCGGCGCGGCGGGCGAGCGAATGGTACGCCGCCCAGATCAGGGACACCCGAGTCGCGCTCGAGGCCGCGGAGGCGGCCGTCTCGGATTACCGCACGGCGTTCGGCATTGTCGAAACTTCGTCCGAGGGGGTGCTGCAACAGCAGCAGATGCGTGAAGTGTCGAGCCAGGTCAGCGGCGCGACACTGGCGCGCCTGAACGAAGAGGCACGCCTCGACCGTGCGCTGCGGGCGGTCGCCGAAGGCAATATCCCCCCTGACATCGCCACGCTGCCCCAGATTCAGCGACTGATCGAGAGCCGCGAGGCCGCCCGGCGGCAGGTCGCGGAGTTCACGGCCTCCTCCGGCGAGCGTCATCCCAGCGTCGAGCGCGCCAGATCGCTGCTGGAGGAGACCGAGAACCGCCTGCGCGACGAAGTCGGCAAGGCCGTCGCCACGATTACCGAGGATGCCAGCAACGCGCGCAAGGTCGCTGCCGAGCTGGAGGCCGGTGCTCGGAAGGCGAAGCTCGCGCTGATCGAGATCAAGTCGCGCGAGGCCGAGCTGCGCACATTGCAGGGCAAGGCGGAGGCGATCCGCAATCGCCTCAAGATCGTGAGCGAGAACTATGTCCAGGCCCAGGCTCTGTCGGAGCTGAAGCCCGTGGCTGCGCAGATCGTCGTCGCGGCCGAGCCGGTCGAAACACCGTCAGGCCCCAGAGCATCGCTGGTTCTCGGCTTTGCCGTCCTGGGTTCGGCGCTGCTCGGCGCTGGCCTGTCTTTCCTGCTCGAACGCCGCGATACCGGCTTTCGCACGACCGACGAGGTCGAGCTGGAGACAGACTGCCCATGCACGGGCGTTGTTTCGGCCGTATCCCGCGCCGACAGGGCGCATGACACAGCGGCTCGGCGCGAGGCCGTGCGCGCGATTGCGGCGTCCCTCGGCCTGACCTCGTTTCAGTCGGGAGCGAAGGTCGTGCTCGTCACTTCGGCGCTTCCCGGTGAGGGCAAGTCGCTGCTCGTCGATCTGCTGGCCCTGTCGCTGGTCGAGATGGGCCGCCGCGTCCTGATCATGGACACCACGCCCCGTAGCGAGCCGGACATCGACAGCAGGCCTGCGCTTGAGGACCTGGTCGTCGACATGGCGAGCCGCCGCCAGTTCCTCAAGAGCAGGCACGCGGAGCCCTTGCCGGTGCTGCAGCGCCGAAACGCCATCCTGCACGGCAATCTGTCGCTCCTGACGGGCCGGCCTATGGCCGCCCTGTCGATCATGCAGCGCCGTACGGGTCTGGCCGAGGGCGGTGCCATCTTCACCAAAATGGCGCTTGGGGAACTGGTGAAAGAAGTCTCCGCCCAGTTTGACGTGGTCATCATCGAGGCGACACCCGTCATGCTGATCGCGGATTCGCTCATCCTGGCGCAACTCGCCGACGTCATCATTCAGGCCGTGCGCTGGCACAAGACGCCCAAGGCGACCGCCCTGGCGGCCTTGAAACGGCTGCGCGACGCCTCTGCCCGCGTCCACGGTATCGTGCTGACCGGCGTCAACATGGACAAATATCGTACCTTCCAGACCTTCTTCGGAGCGCTCCCTGAGAAAAAGTACCGCAAATACTACGCCAAATTCGACTGAATCGACAAATTCGACTGAACCGACCTGGAGGCGACGATGCACGGGCACGATCGAATCTTGATCACGGGCGGCAACGGCTATGTCGGCCGCCAGGTTACCAGGCTGCTGTACAAGCAGCATGAGGTCTGCGTCGTCGACAACATCCGCTACGGCCAGATCCGCTTTTCTCCTGAAGATATCGGTCGCATCCGGCTCGAGCAAATCGATATCACCGACCAGGCCGCGATCACGAAACTCGTCGCCGAGTTTCGGCCGGACGTCATCATTCATCTGGCCGCGATCCACTACATCCCGGAATGCGAACAGGATCCGTCCCGGACCCTTCAAACCAATGTCGTCGGCACGATGAACCTGCTGCTCGCAGCCCAGCCCGAGACCCGCTTCGTCTATGCGAGCAGCGGCGCGGTCTACAAGCCGGACACGCAGCCCCATTGCGAAAGCACCGCGCTGCTGGCACCGAGCGATATCTATGGCTTGAGCAAGCTCCACGGCGAGCACTATGTGCGCCATCTCGCGCTGCAGCGTTCGCTCGCCGCCGTGGTCGTCCGGCTCTTCAATGTCGTCGGACCCGGTGAGACGAACCCGCATCTCCTGCCCGAAATCATCGCCCAGCTGAAAGCGGGCCGCACCACCATTCGGCTGGGCAACCGCTGGCCGAAGCGGGACTACATCCATGTCGAGGACGCGGCACGCGGTTTCGCGACGATCGCCACGGACGCGACGCTGTCACCGTCTGCAGTCGTCACGGTCAATCTCGGGACGTCGCATCCCTATTCGGTCGATGAGATCCTGCAAAAATTGGGTAGTATCGCGCAGATTCGCTTCGTGCTCGAACAGGACAGCGAACGTGTCCGCACCGTCGACCGGCCATTTCTTGCCGCTGATACGACCCAGATTCGCAGCCGCTTCGGTTGGGAGCCCGCTTTCACGATCGACGATGCGCTGAAGGATCTCTGGCGCGAGCCGGACCTGGCGGCCTCACTCACGGCGAGATACCAATGATCAGGGTCCTCGCAGCCATCGTGGCCCCGCCACATCTGTCGGTCAGCGGCGCCGGACGCGCTGGCGAGCAGCTGAGCATCGCGCTGGCCGAGCATTGCGAGGTGACCATCGCCAGCATGATGGCTCCCCAGATGGCCGCCATTGACGACGGCAAGGTGAAGCGCGCATCCGTGAAGGTGTCGCTGCCGTTGCCTCTGCGCTGGCGCCGCCTGCCCAAGCGCTACCGGACACTTTTCTATCGCTCGGATATTCCGCAGTTGATCCGTACGGGCGGCTTCGACCTCGTGCACCTGCACAATCCGATGCCGGCCCTGGAAATGGCGCGCATCGCTCATGCCTGCCGGCGTGCCGGTATCCCCTATGTGATCTCGACCCACGGCTTCAACGAGATCGCCAACGGCGCGCGGATCTACGGATTCGGTGTCCTGCGGCGGCTCGTCTGGAAGGCGCTGGTGACGCTGCCGGTGTCCTTTGCCGTGCGGCATGCGTCGGCCATCTTCGCGCTGTCCCCGGCAGACAAGGACATCGCCCGCCAGATGGGTTTTGCCGGCCAGGCGCTTGCGACTGTGCCCAACGGCGTGCCTGTCCCGCGTCCCGCCGATGCCTCCATCGACGCCGCGATCCAGGCCCGTCTCGGGATTGCCGAACGCCGTCCTGACCAGATCACCTGCATGTTCCTGGCGAACCACACGCCCAACAAGGGCTTGCCCGTCCTGCTGGACGCCTTCGCGCGGCTCGGATGTCCCTATCTGCTGATCGTCGGCGGCGAGACGCGGCCAGACATCGACTATGGCCTTGCGGCCCGGTCTCCGCGATCCGACCAGCGGATCGTCGTCACCGGCCGGATTTCGGACGCGGAGGTCGCGGCCCTGTTCCGGCGCTCCGATCTTTTCGTGTTCCCGACGCTCGCCGACACCTTTCCGCTGGCGATCCTCGAGGCGATGTCCCACGGCCTGCCCGTCCTGGCGTCGAATGTCGGCGGCATCCCCTACCAGATCGACGACAAGTGCGGCCAGCTGGTCGCGGCTGGCGATGTCGCGCAGCTCGTCGACGCGGTAACCCGCTTCGCGCAATCGCCGACCACGCTTGCCGGGATGGGGCGTCGCGCGAAGGCGCGCGTCGCCGCGCACTTCACCTGGACAAGCGCGGCGCGCCGCGCCTTCACCGAATATGAGCGGTTGCTGAGCGCGCCACTGCCGGTTCAAGCGCGAGCGCATGATGATCGCGATGCCGCGCACCGGCAGCAGGGGAGGACGCCGGCATGAGCACGCGTTCGGGAGATCGGCTGGCCATCATCGGTTGCGGCGCCGTCGTGGATCACCACATCCTGCCGTCGCTGCGGCGTCTTGGCTGGGTGCCGACGGTGCTCGTCGACCGCTCTCCCGAGCGCATGGCGCTTGCGGCGGGCAAGCTCGGCGGCAAGGGCCGCTCCATCGTCAAGGTTTCGGACTGGCGCGCGGCTGTGGACCATTTCGATGCGGCGATCGTCGCCGTTCCCCATGTCCTGCACGGACCGATCGGGCTCGATCTTCTCGCAGCCGGCAAGCATCTCTTCATGGAAAAGCCGCTCGCGGTGGCGTCAACTCAATGCGAGGCCATGGTCCAGGCGGCGCGGGAACGCAGGCTCTCGCTCAGGGTCGGGCTGCTGCGGCGCTACCTGCACGGCGCGCGCTGGCTCAAGGCGTTGCTCGATGCGGGCACGCTGGGCGAGATCAAGCGCTTCAGCATCCGCGAGGGGTTCGTCTTCAACTGGGCGACGAGTTCGGTCGCCTTGCTCCAGCGCGATCTGGCGGCCGGCGGCGTGCTGATGGATACCGGCGCCCATACGCTGGATCTGTTGCTCTGGTGGCTGGGCGATGTCGCTTCGCTGTCCTACCGGGACGATACCGAGCACGGCGTCGAGGCCGATTGCGTGCTGGATTGCCGGATGGTCTCCGGCGCGATCGGCCGCGTCGAGCTCAGCCGCACGCGCGAACTGCGCGGCACGATCATCATCGAGGGAACGGAGGGCTTCGTCGAAGTCCACCTGTCGAAGAACGTGATCCTGGCGGGATCGCCGAATGCCCTCGCGTTCCGGCACGAGGGGCGGGCGGCGGCGGACCTGCCGATGCAGCTGTTCCCCGAGCTCTTCGATTCCGAGTTGCGCGATTTTCACGCCAGCGTCGCGGATCCTTCGGCCAAGGGGATTTCCGGCGCGGAGGGCATCGGCTCGGTGGCGCTGATCGAGCGGTGCTACGCCAGCCGCGCTCCCCTCGATATGCCGTGGCAATCGGCGTCGCCAGCCGCGGCCGCCCAGGACGGCATACCGAGCCTGCCTGCCGGCAGCACCGCGCTGATCACGGGAGCGACCGGCTTCGTCGGCGGGCGACTCGCGGAACGTCTCGTCGAACAAGGGGTGCGCGTGCGCTGCCTGATCCGGAGCTTCGGCCAGGCGACACGGCTGGCAAGGTTGCCGGTCGAGTTCATCAGCGGCGGCCTTGATGACGCCGACGCGGTCGCCCGCAGCGTCGACGGGGCCGACTATGTCTTCCACTGCGCCTATGATCCGCGCTCGCGCAAGGCCAATCTCGAAGGCCTGGAGCAGCTGATCGCCGCATCGGTGCGGCGGAAGGTGAAGGGCTTTGTCTATGTCAGCAGCTTCTCGGTCTACGAGCCGTTTCCCGACGGTGTCCTGACCGAACAGACCCGCGACGGCGATGTCTCCTGGATCTATGCGCGCACCAAGCTCGATCTCGAGGCGCGGATTTTCAAGGCTGTGCGCGAGGAAGGCCTCAGGGCCTGCATCCTGCAACCCTCGATCGTCTACGGTCCCTTCTCCAAGCCGTGGACAAACGCGCCGGCCGAACAGCTTCTGACCGGCGAGGTGATCCTTCCCGATCGCGGAGAGGGATTCTGCAATGCGCTTTACATCGACGATCTGGTCGATGCGCTGGTTCTGGCCGCGCAACGTCCCGAAGCGGTGGGCGAGCGCATCATCGTCTCGGGCCCCTGGCCGGTGAGCTGGGCTTCGTTTTTCGAAGCCATGGCGGGCGCACTCCAAGTCGGCGGGCCGAGCTATTGGCCGGCTGATCGCATCACCGCCGCCAATCACGGCTTCATGCGCGACCTCAAGATGGTGCTCGCCAATCCGCGGCGCCTCATCCAGATCATCGTTCGCTGGCCGCTTGCGCGCCAGGCGTTGCAGTCGGGCTATGACGCGCTGCCGAAGCCGCTGCATGATCTCGCGACACGCATCTATTTCAACGGCGGCGGGCGGCGCTTCGGCGTGCGCCACCTGCCCGATCCGCAGACTCTCGCGCTCTACAGTTCCAAGGCGCACGCCAGCGGCGAGAAGGCTGGCCGCCTGCTGGGCTATCGCCCGCGCTACGATTTCGAGAGGGGGATGCGTGAGACGGCCGCCTATCTGATCTGGGCCTATGGCGACCTGCGCCAGCAAAACGGAGCACCGGGCGCGCGGCGGGATTTCGCCGAGGGCGTCGCGGCGAAACTGGCCAATGCGCGTTAGCACGCATCTGCGGCGCACCATCTGGACGCTGCTCGACCAGGGCGTCGTCAGCCTGGGGACGTTCCTGCTCAATATCGTGCTGGCGCGCCATCTTTCGCCCGCCGAATACGGCACCTTCGCACTGCTGCTGGGGGCGCTGCTCCTGGTGCAGGTGATCAACAGCTCCTTGATTTTCTATCCGATGTCGATCCGCAGCGCAGTTCTGCCCTCCAGAGCGCGGCCGAGACTGATCGGGCGCAGCCTCGTCCTGCTGGGCGTTCTGAGCCTGCCGTTCATCCTGGCCGCGGCGGTCGGCCTGATCGCAACGTGCCGGACCGAGCTGCTGCTGCCGCTGCTGGTCTATTTTGCGGCTTGGCAGGCGCAGGAGGCGTTACGGCGCAGCCTGTTCGCGGAGTTCCGTCACCATGATGCGCTGATCGGCGACGTCATCGCCTATTTCGGGCCGGTGCTCATCGTCGGATGGCAGATGCGGCACGGGCCCGTGAGCTTGGCGGAAGTGTTCCTGAGCCTGTCCTTGGCCTCGACAGCGGCACTGCTCGTGGCCTGTCTCCAGGTTCGCGCCGATTTCCGGGATCTGCGTGCTCTGCCGGCGACGATTTCGGATTTCTGGTCGCTCGGGCGCTGGTCCCTGGCGAACAACCTCACAGGCGCTTCACGCATCCAGATCGTCCTCTTCGGGCTCACAGCCCTGTTCGGGGTGGCGGCGACGGCGTCCTTCCAGGCTGCGCTGAACGTCATCAATCTCGCCAACCCCGTTCTGCTCGGCCTGTGCAACGTGATCCCGCAGACGGCCGCGCAGAAATTCCGGGATGGCTACGGCGTCGCCTGGCAAGCGGCGCGCTCCTATGCGCTCGCCGGGGCAGCGCCGATCCTGCTGGGCTACGGCGCGCTCCTGGCCGCCCCGGAACTCGTTCTCCGGATGCTCTATGGCGCAAGCTCGAGCTATATCGACCTGGTCCTGCCGATCCGCATTCTGGCTGCGGGCTGGCTGTTCGGCTATGTGGCCGACATGGTCTGCTCCTATATGCACGGGGTCGATGCTGCGCGGCTTGCGCTCCTCATCAACGCGCTGGGTGCGCTGGCGGCAGCGGCGCTGTTTCTGCCGCTAGCCATGAGCCACGGGGTCGTGGGCAGCTGCGTCGCCCTGACCGTGTCGAATCTCGTCCGCCTGATCGCGTCGCAATGGATCCTGTCGAGGATGATCGCCGATGACCGTCGATCTGTTGTCTGAAACCAATGGCAGGAGCGAGCCTGCGGCCGCGCCGGACGTCCGCGCCGTGCTGGACATCCGGCATGTCGTCATCGACGATCTCAGCCCGCATCCATCCGCCGCGAACGGCATCCATCATGTGGTGCGTCGGATCGCGCGCGAGCAGATTGCCATGCGCGACGATGCCAGGATCATCTTCCTGAGACCGGGGCGGGATGGCCAGGCGGCGGCGACCGAACTTCCGACCCTCGTTTTGCCGCTCGACGGACCGAGATTCGCAGGACACGTCATCGGTCTCGTCCCGCAGGTCATCACCGCGCTGACCGCGGGCGCCGGGCCGCACACGATGTTTCACATTCACACGGCGCGACAACCGCTGCTGCTGGCGCTGGTGCGCCAGCTCACCCGCCGCGATCTCGCTTTCGGCATCACCGTCCACGGCCGCTATTCCCATGTCATCGACGGACATGGCCGCGTCACGAACTGGCGATCGGCGCTTTACTTGCGGCTGATCGAGCGGAACGCGATCGAGAAGGCGCGCTTCGTCCAGGCCGTTTCAAACGCCGAGGCCGACATCATCCGCCGCCTCGCGCCGCGCGCGCGCATCTGTGTGATTCCCAATGCCGCCTATTCCAGCGCGCTCGACGGCGTGCCGGTCCTGCCCCGCCGGACAGCGTCCTTCGCGGCGTTTCCGACCTTCGGCTATTGCGGGCGATACGAGATCGTCCACAAGGGGCTCGATCTCCTCATTGAGGGTTTTGCCGCCTATCGTCGCCAGGGTGGGCGAGGAAAGCTGGTTCTCATAGGCACGGGCCCGGCCCGCGACGTCATCGCCGCGATGGCGCAGACGCTTGGCGTCACTGAGGCCGTCGAAATCCACGGCCCGTGCTTTGGCGAAGACAAGCGGCGCTTGATGCAGAGCTGGGACTTCTTCGTGCAGCCATCGCGGTTCGACGGCGTTCCGATCGCGGCCCTCGAGGCGGCGCTGTCGGGGCTTCCGCTCATCGTCTCGACGGAAACGGGATTGGCCGGGGCGATCACGTCGGCAGGCGCCGGGATCGTGATCCGAAACCTGACCGCGACAGCGGTCGCCGCCGCCTTCGCGGCAGCCTCCGCCATGCTGCCGGACGGCTGGAATCGGATGGCGGCGAGCGCCCATGCCATGGCCGTCGAGATCGGCGACTGGACGCCGATCGCCGAGAGCCTGCGAAGGCTCTACATCCCATCGGGACGGCCGGGCAAACCCTGAGGCGAGGTTCGCCACGGCCGCCGCGATCGTCTCAGGGCGCCATATGGACCCTGCCCGGGCCATAGGCTGCTCCGCTGGAGCCTATGATCCCCGGAACCGGATCGAGGCGAGTGACCGCCCAGATGGCGGCCTGGGTCCGGTTCTGAACCCTGATCTTGCGAAGGATCGCCTTGATATGGACCTTCACCGTGGCCTCGACGATATCAAGGTTGCGCGCGATCACCTTGTTGGACTGCCCGTGGACGAGACATTGCAGAATCTGCGTCTCCCGAGCCGACAGCCTGCGCGACGCGTGCGACATCGGCAGCTCCCCCATGATGATGTCGTCTTCGGCTTCCAGCTCCAGATCCGGCTCGCACTCGACGTGCGTCGAAATCGCGGAATGGAAGATGCTCTGGCCGTGCATGACCAATTCGAGTTCTCCGAGCCTGATCAGTTCAAGCGACTTGATCAGGGTGGAGCAGTCGATCGTCTTCATCAGATAGGCGCGCGCGGAATATCGGAACGCGATCTGGACCAGATCGCGATCGTATTGGTCGGCGAGGACGACGATCTGGGCATCGCAAAAACGGGCTCGCAAAGCCCGAATGGTTTTCTCCAGCCAAATATCGTCATCATTGGTTCCAATAATGACGAGCTGCGGAACGGGTGACAACGGGTCTCCAGCTTCGATTTCCTCGACGCTGGAGGCCATCGCGGCAACGAGAAAGCCGCCCTTCATCAATAGATTGCTGAGACCTTCGCGAAACAAGGCGCTCCGATCCACCAATAGTGTAGGGGTTTCACGCATAATCATCACTCCCAAAATATCATTGTTGAGCAATAGGATTAGGTCGTTTTTTAAATTAAAATATATATTCGTCTCAAATGCGCACATGGCGCCAATAAATCTATACATAATTTCCAGATGATTTCCAGCTATCTTTGGTTGCCGCCGCCGCTCCCGGTTGAACGATTCCGCCCTATCTTATTGATTTTCAATGCAATTTTCTTTCTCTCCGCTGCTTTGCGGGGCCCATCAACCGGGGCTTGCCCTTGGTCTTGGCGCGGTATGGCTTGCAGGCTGTGGGATAGAAGCCGTAATGCCGCGCGAGAGGTCGATGAGGTCATAGTTGTAGATGATGCCGCCGGTCTCGGCATCGCCATTTGATCCGATCCCCGCAAGCTGGACCGTTTGCAGCTGGCGTTTTTCGGGCCTCAATCCCTTGGCTGGGAGGAGCGGAAGACGATGAAGGCATCGAGGTTTTTCGGACGCGCAGAAGGCGTTCATCATCGAGCAGGGCAATGAGGGCACGCCGACCGCCATCCGCGTCGACGAGGGCTCGGAGTTCGTCAGCGGCGACCTCGATTTCTGGGCCGATCAGAAGGGCGTCGTGCTCGACTTCTCGAGGCCGGGCAAACCGACCGACAACAGCTTCATCGCGTCCTTCAACGGCAAGTTCCGGGCCGAGTGCCTGAACACGCACTGGTTCATGCGCCTTGACGACGCCCGGGCGAGAATGGAGCCTTGGCGCAGAGATTACAACGAGGTCCGGCCACACAGCGCCATCGGCAACAAGCCGCCGATATCGCTGATGAACGGCTCTCCGGCGCCCCCGCCGGCATGAGCCCTAACCCCGGACGATTCCAGCTCGCGCTGGCCCAAAATCGGGGACTGGCTCACAAGCGGCCGGAACGAACTTCAAACCGGATCAAGCCCGGGCGGCAACGTCACGGGTCTCGGGTGTGTTTTGGTGTTCGGTGTGTATTGGGCATAAAAAAACGCCCCCGCGTTTTGCTGCGGGGGCGTTTTTTTGATTTGGTTGCGGGGGCCCACAACCACCGATACCGACATTCCTTGGAGGTGGCGATTTGAGCTCTCATTTTTGAACCACGGCCACCGTTGTCGGTTGAGCGGTGGCGGACGTTCGGAACATCGCTAAAGCCTAACGGTCGTTATTCCGACTGGAGTTGGCCCTTTGCAGACGCTGGCAACGTCCGGATTCAGCCGGTTCAATTTTGGCAGCATGCGCGCGGTCAATTGATCTTTACGGAACCTTTTGGAGGCGGGCTTGCAATCCAATGCCCAGGGCGTTGGAGGCCGTCTATCTCCCAACGGATCGGCCTCGGCGGGTCATGCAACGGCAGCCCGCTGCAAACAATCTTCCACGGGCGATTGTGAGTTCGAAGCACGATGTCTGATCCAGCTCGGCGACGCATTCTGAACCGCGCCGGGTTTCCCGGAGGCCATTTCGTTTGAGTCACGCCGCCATGGCTGGCTCGTCCAGCATGGCGTAGTAGCGCTCCTCGGCCTCGGCCGGCGGGATGTTGCCGATAGGCTCCAGCAGCCGGCGATTGTTGAACCAGTCGACCCAGGCAAGCGTGGCAAACTCGACTGCCTCGAAGCTCCGCCAGGGTCCGCGGCGGTGGATCAGCTCCGCCTTGTAGAGGCCGTTGATCGTCTCAGCGAGAGCATTGTCATAGCTGTC